>Ga0209092_10000090_pt1 | contig 77080 bp, 67 predicted proteins | sample FraStrMetagenome_FD_187446 | JGI IMG/M metagenome (GOLD analysis project Ga0209092, IMG submission 187446) | Marine eukaryotic phytoplankton communities from Arctic Ocean - Fram Strait ARC3M Metagenome (SPAdes) (version 2) | ecosystem: Environmental > Aquatic > Marine > Oceanic | place: Fram... | reverse complement strand
CGCAATCAAATCATCCCCCGCTACTGTCTCTCGACCCTGCTTCTCCTTACGAGGTCTACCTCTCTTCTTTTTGGGGGATTCATCCCCCACGCCCCCTTCTGTTGACGACAATATATCCTTCCTCGGGCGTCCTCTCTTCTTAATATTATCCACCATCTGCTCATCAGGAATAGTAACGTTAATTTCATTTACAAACTTCATTGCGTCTTCCTTTGAAATGTTAAGCTTGGCTAATACCTGACACCAAGGGATAGGTTTCTTGCCCGACTTCTTGTCAGCAAATTCCATTGCGTCACAATTCATTCGGTCGTCAACAGTTCCTGAGTTAGGAATATTTGATCCATTTTTAACACCCTGATTGTGACATGTCTTACAAAAGGTTGAATTAGGAATAGAATGATTTTCACATTGTGTAAATAAACCATGATTCACACGCAGCGCACGACAACAAGTTTCATTAACATTTCCCAACCAAGGAAGAGGGATAGTATTTTTTTCCTTTTTCTCTTTTTTCTCTACATTTTTAATAATTACATCTGCAACAGTTTCTTCTCTACTGTCGACGACCTTTCCTTTCTCAAGATGATTCAAGAGATTAATTTCTGATAGTAATTGCTGTTGGATTAGTTCCATATTTACGATTGTTATATACAGAACTAAACATGAAAAAACTTCAATCAATTTTTTTTAAGTTTTGTATTTAACTAAAAGATTAACCAAAAGATTAAATAAAAAATAAAATAAAAAAGGATTACCTATTTAATTAATTTAAAATTTTTAAAATTACTACTTTATACTACGCTCTGCATTTGATTATTGATCTTAGTTCCGATTTCTGATAATACATCAAGACCATTTCTTAGATTTTCATCAACCTTGGCTTCCTTAGCAGCAAGCTTCTCTTGTGCCTTGGCTTCCTTAGCAGCAAGCTTCTCCTGTGCCTTGGCTTCCTTAGCAGCAAGCTTCTCCTGTGCCTTGGCTTCCTTAGCAGCAAGCTTCTCCTGTGCCTTGGCTTCCTTAGCAGCAAGCTTCTCCTGTGCCTTGGCTTCCTTAGCAACAAGCTTCTCTTGTGTCTTGGCTTCCTTAGCAACAAGCTTCTCCTGTGCCTTGGCTTCCTTAGCAGGAACAAGCTCTGCTTCCTTAGCAACAATCTTCTCTTGTGCCTTGGCTTCCTTAGCAACAAGCTTCTCTTGTGCCTTGGCTTCCTTAGCAGCAATCTTCTCTTGTGCCTTGGCTTCCTTGACAGCAAGCTTCTCGGCAAGCTTCTCTTGAGCCTTGGCTTCCTTAGCAACAAGCTTCTCTTGAGCCTTGGCTTCCTTAGCAGCAAGCTTCTCTTGAGCCTTGGCTTCCTTAACAGCAAGCTTCTCTTGTGCCTTGGCTTCCTTAGCGTCAATCTTCTCTTGCGCCTTGGCTTCCTTAGCATCAATCTTCTCCTGCGCACTGGCTTCCTTGGCAGCAAGCTTCTCCTGCGCATTGGCTTCCTTAGCAGCAAGCTTCTCCGCTGCCTTAGCTCCTTTGATAGCCTCCTTCTCAGACTCCTTACATGCCTTTACTGCTTCCTTAACCATTTTCTTGGTTACATTTACCAACTCCTTCTTCTCTTCCTTACTCAACCCCTTCATTACCTTAGGTTGCTTGCGATAAGCGCGCTTGGTAGAGACGGTGTTGGAACTGATAATAGATGACATTTTAGTTTTAACTATGAACTTGTATTGTTTGATGTAAAAACAGAACAGTAAAAAACCCAGATCAATATTTTTTTCATTTTGATGACTTTTTTGAAAAAAAAAAGTATATTTATATGTATTGTTAGACTACAATTCATTTGCTTCTCCTGTGGTTTTAATTTTTTCAATTAAAAACAACCTCCTATATATTTTTTTTCCTTCCTTTGTATAACCGTTACTAACTCTAACAGGTGTCATTTTAAAATACATTGATTTAAGTAACTGACGAATTAAATTAAGTAATGGCCACTTTTGTTTTTTTTCGGCATTTTTCTGCAGAGATGTCATGAATGAAGAACTGAAATAATGCTTTAATGATGGAATTTTCTCCTTGACAATAGTGTATTTATTTTCGTTTAAAAAAATATCTCTTGAAACATATAACCCGTTTAAATTTCCGATTTCTTCAAAAGGAAGACCAATCTCATTGAATAAATTTTTTATATCTATATTCATAATCTAATAAAATATAATATATGTTCTTATATTTTATTAATTAATTTAACTATAATTGATTAGAGTGAAAACAGATTCTCCATTAGCCTCTTCTACTTTATAATTAGCAATAACTCGCGGGCTATTTACATTTTTCATAACATCTTCTGTGCTATATACATTACTATTATCATCAATATAATACATTATACCCTTAATATCTTGAGCCCACACCGTAGTTTTTTTATTCGCCGAAGGAATATTTGATATGTCTTTAATAACTCCATGTGGCGTTCCTTTTACATGAGTACCGCAAAATTCAGAACCATCCTTCTTTCTTCTGGTACATTGTTCTTTATTAGCACGACAAGCACAACAACGTTCACATAACGATACAGCATTTTTGACGCGTTTTCTTTTTTGAAAATCTTCCTTATATAGTACAAGTTTTTTATAGTCATAACATTTCTGAAAATTATTCATCAAGATAGTATGAATTTTATTATATTCAGTCGTGTTTGAGTGTACGTTATCTAAAATAAAGGTATCCAGATCTATAAACTGCTGTTTTATAAATTCCTTATATTCTTTGTTGTACGATTCGACTTTCTTATTAATATTCCGTTCCATTACTCTGTTTTTATATATTATATGTTATATCTTTACTTCAATTTTATTATATAATGGTATAAACTATTTAAATGCTTCACCCTGCGTCTTTGGTAAAAAAACATAAAATATTGCCATAGCTAAAAAAAATAATAAATAATTAATATATTTTTCAAAACTTATTTGTAGAAATCCTGCGATTGATGTAAATACGTAAACAAGCAAAGCAGACCCAAATATAGCGGATAATATTTTTAGTAACGGATGCATAATATAGTATAATACTACATATAAATTTGGGGGGTTGATATAAAATGTGCTAAAATATAAATGACAAATAATGCCATAAAATACATAAGAATAATAGATGGTGGAATAGATTCAGATATATCGACGATTTTTGAAAACCCGACAGCAGCAATTATAATTGGAATATATGCGTAAAAAGGAATTAGCCATAGAAATTCAATGACTTTTGAAATGAAAGACGGGATATTTAAAAAATTGCACGTATAATTGTATATAATTGCTAACATAACAAATACAACTGGTATAATAATATATATTTTATACATTTGGATATATATTATGATTATATAATTCTTACTCTATGAGATATATTTTATTAGCTTCATACATTGGACCCATTGTTTTTTTATCTATTTTGTGATAAGATAATGGATATTGTTGATTAAACTGTTTTACAACATACGTATATCCTTTTTGATTACTAACATTATATTGATGTATGTCTAATTCTCCCTTATGTATTGAATCATATTGTTTTGCCCATTTCCCTTCTACATCAACAATTTTTCTCTTTTCGGATACGATATTAGCACCATTAGCATACCGTGAGTTATCTTCTTTATCATGTGGACGATTTAATACGGTTTTATAATTTCCTATAAATATTGCAAATCTTACAATACCTCCTAATCTGTAGCGTCCAAATTCATTATCTGTAAGTAAAGTATTTTTATATTCGTTTTTTTTAAATTTCACATCGCCATGTAATGGTTTAAATTTCAATGACCATCCACCGTATCTTATAGAGATATCATAAGATCCAAAATTATAAAAGGGTCCAAAATCAGCATTCCAATTATTTTTATATGTTCCCAGAGCAATGATATTTTCTATATATTCCATATTTGAACCATAATATAATGGATGTGGTGACATATAGACATTATTATTGTTATCATGTAATTTACACAAAAACTCATTTTCCATAAAAAAATTACAAATACTGTTGTCAATTTGAAAGGACAATACTTTTTTTAAATAACAAATTTCTGTCATTAATGTAAACCACCATATGTCATTCTTATTTAATTCATTTACAGAATGTACATCATCTTCTAAATTATAAAATACATATAGTTCATTGTTGAACAATATTTGTCCCTTATATGTAGTATTATGATCATGTGCTATATAAGAAATTTTTTGTTCTATATCATCAAAAAAGTTCGTTTGTTTAACGTTTATATATGGTATTTTCATTTTCTCTCCGTCTTTACACAATAAATATAATAAGAAAGGGTTTATTGAAGTTGTAATAATTGTATATAAACATATATGTACCTTTCCTTTGTAGTTAATATTTTTATCTTTTTCTAAACTATTTAAATTGTATTCGTATGATTTATTTTGCGTATCGTTTAATTTTGTAAACCCATTGTTTTTTTGCGCAATCATTTTTTTTCCTGTATTCATTTTGAAATCATCTTTTTTTGATTGTATTGTTATTTCATCATTTAAAGTATTTGAATTAGATGATTTGATTAATAATTTATTAAATAATGTATTTGAATTCTTTGTTATAGGATTCATTAATATTTAATAATAATATTTTTATATTATTCTAATTTATAGATGACACAAGTAGTTTCAATAATCGCAACACATCAAGCAAGAATAAGATGCTTAATATCACAGTTTTTATCTAAAAAAGTGGAAAGATTTCAAAATGGATCTGTAGTAAAGATAACAATAAATTCTCAAAAAATTTCACTTAAACTTATTTATTCAGGGGAATTAGACGAATTTAAACCAGAGAGAAAGTATTACGTAACAAATGATGATTTCAATAATGAACAATACATAAAAGATAATGAGTCTAAATTTCAAGCATTGCAATTTCCAATTGAATTAAATGAATTGGAAAATAATTATATTCCTATTGAAGAATCGACTACATTTGTGTTTTATTTAATCAGACATGGACAAGGAACCCATAATGTTTTAAAAGGAATGACCAAAAAAATTAGCTCAATTAGTGGAGAAAAAGATACACATTTAACAGAAAAAGGAATTACACAAGCAGGTAACACAGGTGATTTCTTAGGTAGTACAGCAGACAACGGATTATCAAATATTTTTAATAGCATGTATTTATTTATTTCTGATTTACAACGTACAAAAGAGACATTAGCTTCGGTATTGGCAAATAGCCAAGCAATGAGTGGAAAAACTATCCATCCCAATAAAATGATTATGTTACCTTGTTCGCATGAATTAAATTATGATAAATATGGACAATGTGATGGGTCAAGAGGTCAGATGTTTGCTGCAAATGAAAATAAATCATCTTGTGTTGACATTGATAATTGTGCCAAGGAATATAAAACGTACCAGATAGATTTAAAGTATTACAATGATTTTTATGACGGTACGCGTTCTAAACCAGGTAATAATAAAAAGCAATGTAGAAAAACCAGTATTATTTCAGAAGCAATAGATATTATTAAAAAGGAAAAGAATCCTGAAGAAACCCCAGAAATAGGAGGTAAACGCAAATCAAAAAAACCCAATAAGTTTAGAAAAACCAAGAAAAGACAGAGGCAAAAATCCAGAAAATCTAAGAAAAATAAACGTAATTCCAAACAGACTAAGAAAAATAAAAAACGTAAAACAATATGTAAATAATATATGTATTTTAATTATTTTCCGTATAGATTATTTAAAATCTGAATAATTTCTGTTAGTTTTTTCTGATCTGGGTTGTTGACGTTCTTATCAGTACTATATTTAAGTTGCATTTTTCTCCATGCGTCTTTCTTAGGATTCGCGTTATTCGATTTTGTTATTTCATTTTTATACTCGTTTTCAACGTCTATTTCAAGCTGTGTTTTGTTACATAATTGTTGAACATATTGTTTTCCTTCTTCTTGTTGTTCGCGATAACGGTTTTCTTCTTCTTGTTGTTCACGATAACGTTTTTCTTCTTCTTGTTGTTGACGATAACGTTTTTCTTCTTGCCATCGAATATTACGTTCCTGATTTTCCTTCTCCTTTTGTAATTTCATCCGTTCTTTTTCTATTCGTAATCTTGCTTGTTTGTCGTCTTGTTTCATTTTATTTATTTTTTTCTTTTCCATTTTCTCTCTCTGTTTCTTTGTTTGAAATATTGGTTCTTGAAAATTTGAATCTACTATTTTTTCCCATTTATATCTTGTTTTTATTTTTTCTATCTGTTCGGGTAGTAAAACATCGCCATTATCCAATTTTTGTTGTAAATTGTATATCTGTCTAAGCATTTTCACTGCTTTTTTTTTGGGATCACGAATATATGTGTCATTTTGTTCATCCTCAAAATCCAAAACAGAGAACGGTGAAGATTTAACAGTATTCATATTGTTATGTTAGTTGATATAACATATCGGGTTTTAATTTAATCAATTTTATTATTTTTAAATAATAAAATTGTATATTATAGATTAAATTATATACTTAAATAATAATTAGACCAACCGTCCCGATAAATATTAACGCAATACATACAAGTTGTTTGGTATTAGGACGTTCATTAAAATATATGACTGCTAATAAAAAAGTACACAATAAACTTATTCCTTGCCACATAGCATTTACAATACTTAACATTCCATGTCTCAATGAAATTGCGTAAAGTATTGCGATTATTAAATAAGAGAATATTCCAATTCCTATATACATATTAAATTCGAATTTACCAGACGCCCATTTCTTAAATAATACATCGCCAACTAACTCAATAAGTCCAATTATAGTGACTAAAACAATTTCTATCATTACTATGTTATAATATTTTTATTCAAATTGTAAAATATATATATATATGTATGTATATAATATATGAGTTATAAAGAGCCTGCGTATAATTTAATAGAAGATGATCCTGATACAGTGAAAATATATGCATCTTTAATCCCAAAAGGAAAACGTGAAGGAAAATCCGAAAAGGAAATAATGAATTTAGCTAAACAAGAAATGATAAAATATAGAGTCCCTCCTCCTAACAAATATAGAGGTGGAAAAAGAAAATCTAAAAAGTATCATACTAAAAAAAAAAGTCTAAAAAAAAGAAAAAATAAAAACAGAACAAGAAAAAATAAACATAATTTTAAAGCAATATGTGTATTAGTTGCAGATAAATCTAATGTTAATGGTATAGTCAAGTTTACACAATATAATAATAAAGTAAAAGTTAATTATGAAATAAAAGGTTTATCGAATGGATTACATGGTTTTCACGTACATGAATATGGTGATCTAACTGATGGTTGTACAAGTAGCTGCGCTCATTTTAATCCATTTAATACTCATCATGGTGCTAAAAATAGTAAAATAAGACATATAGGTGACTTAGGTAATATAAGATCTAAAAATAAATTAGCAAAAGGATATTTTTTTGATAAAATGATTTCTTTAGATTCTAAAAATGTTTGTTCTATAATTGGAAGATGTATAGTTGTACATGAAGACGAAGATGATTTGGGAGAAGGATGTAACGAAGAAAGTTTAAAAACTGGTAATGCAGGAAAAAGGTTAGCATGTGGAGTTGTAGGACTTTGTAAATAAATTTATATTCTATTAATTTTAACATTTTTTTGATTAATAAAATATTCAACGAATTCATTATTTTTATAATCGTGAATATAATAAATTTCACTTATACCTGCAGCTAATAATAAACGAGTACAAATAATACATGGATAATGTGTAACATATTGACCGTTTTGCAATAACTTTCGACAATTTATTTATACATTTGAATATTAAAACAGGACAAATAATTCGTTTGTATATATATTATATTATACATATTATTATATAATATATAATAATGAATTGCATTTTTTGTTGTGTATTTAACCAAGAAAAATATATTGATATGTTTTTCGTTCTTTTAGAGAGTATATTTATTTACGGCGATTTAGACGATAATACTAACATATTAGTTTATACATCTACACCATTTATGAATAAGATTAAGAAAAGTCATTTATTTGATGATAAAAAAATAATATTTGAAATAAATGATACATATAACGAGATAGATAAAGCATGTAAAGCAAGATTAGATTTGTTTAATTTACCTTCTATAACAAATTATAACAAAATACTTTATTTAGATACTGACGTTGTAGTAAAGGATGCTATCAATAAGGTTTTTAATGTTTGTAAAGAAGATATTTTATATGTATTAGAAGAAGGAGTAATACATAGTAATGATGATGATGATGATGATGATGATGGTAATGATGATTATTGGGGAAAATCACTATTTGGAAATGAAATAAATAATTACGAAGATAAAACAGCATTTACAAGTGGAATATTATTATTTAATAATTGTGAAAAAATAAAAGATTTATTTAATAAAATAAACGAAGATATTATGATTAGACCCCATCCTTTTCATGACCAACCTCATATAGTATATAATGCTTTCAAATATAATTTATATAATAATAAGATTCTAAAATCACTTGCTGTAAATATTTGTAATGATATTCATAGTGATAAAGTCATACATCATTTTCCAGGAGGACCAGGTGTATATCAACATAAAATAGTGGATATGACTAATTTTTTGAATAATACAAAAGATTTACATATTAACAATAATATTAATAAAGCCAAAGCATATATTAATACGAATTTATTACCAATTATTAATAATTGTGGTGAAAAACACGAAGGAAATATTTTTATGTTACATCATACAACGAATTATACAGATATATTTTTGAATAAAGCAAAAAATATAAGTAATCTGGTATTAAATAAAAATATAAAAAATGTAATGGAAATTGGGTTTAATTCAGGATTCTCTACATTATTAATGCTTTTATCCAATCCAAATATACGTATATCTTGCTTTGATTTAGGAGAGCACTCATATACTAAACCATGTTTCGATAAATTAAAAGAAACATTTGGTGATAGAATAAATATAACAATCGGAGATAGCACAAAAACATTGCAAAATGTGAATGATAATTACGATTTAATACATATAGACGGTGGACATTCAACAGAAGTTGCTAATAGCGATATTATGAATTCATATAGATTATCTAAACAAGGAACAATATTAATTATGGATGACTATGACTTTCCTAATTTACATAATTTATGGGATAGCTATATTAATACATATAATTTAAAACCATTAAATATAAATGTATATAAATCTCCTCATCATGATGTTAAATATGTGTAAATTATAAACTTTATTTTTCTTCATAAAGTTGATGAGTTTCTTTTAATTCATATATTTCTTTCAAATTATAAAAACATTCAAAATAGTTTTTATAATCTTCATCTTTATGCGTGATTCATATAATTAAAAAATAATTATTAACGAATTATTTGTCCCATTTTAAATGTTCAAATGTGTAAAATAAGTATTCCAATCAGTTCGCATAGTATTATTTTTAACGAACAAATAACATATATAGTATAAATTTAAATAGGTTAAAAATATTCGTTCATATATATTTTATATAAACATGGATATGTTTCAAATTGATCAATTAGTATTGAATTTTTTTATACAATTGTCAGATAAATTTAAAACGGGAAATTATATTATAGATTCAATAATATCAACAATAATAATGGGAACTACAACATTCATTGCTCATAAAGTAATAAATAATATTTCATTGGACAATTTTAATATTTTTAAGATAATTCATTATTATATATATAAAAACAATAGAGTTGTATTAGAAGGTCGTCGTGTTTTATCAACAAATAATTACTGGTCGTCACATAGTGTACCAGCATATTCTGATAATTTCAAAGCAATGTGGAATCATATTATTCAAAATATAGATAATAATAATGATATTACAAATATGCGTGAAATAATATGTAATTATAATAAAGATTATTATGACGACAATAAGAATACTGATTCTGAAACATTATTTGTAGTAGATCAGATAAAACATTTTCCTATTGATATTAAAAATGATATATATGCTGTTTGTGCGATTGATGTAGATCAAAATAATGATGAAAAAAATGCAACAAAATATGAAGTGATCATATTAGAAATCTATAGTTCATCTAAATCTATGTTTTATGTAAAATCATTTATAGAAAATATTACCAAGAAATATTTACAGAGCATTAAAGATAAACGAAAGAATGTACAATATATATATACACTTGTAAAAAATAAATTTGAAGAAACAAAAGATGAACTGTGGAACGAATGTTTATTTAAAAGCACACGAAAATTTACGAACATGTTTTTTGACAATAAAGAAACTATATTAAAAAAAATAAATTTTTTTATAAATAATAAACAGTGGTATATAGATAATGGTATACCATATACTCTTGGCATTGGTTTACATGGTCCACCAGGAACTGGTAAAACGTCATTTATAAAATCGCTTGCAAATATGTTTCCAGAACGTCATCTGATTATATTATCATTTAAAATTATTAAAACGAAACAACAATTAGATAATTTTTTCTTTGAAAGTAAATATAATTCAAGTAACAAAGAATATATTGATTTTTCTAAAAAAATAATAGTTTTTGAGGATATTGATTGTGAAACAGATATTTTGTTGAAAAGAAGTGAAGAAAAATCAGTGACTAAGAATCAAGAAACTATAATTAGAGAATTAATAAAAGATAATTGTGAGCCTACAGAAAAACAATCGTTTTCCACTTCATCATCAAGCAATGTAACTACATATAATGATGACAAACTTACATTAGATGATATATTAAATCTTTGGGATGGTATTAAAGAAACATCAGGACGGATTATGGTTATAACTTCAAATCATTATAGTAAACTGGATCCAGCGCTAACAAGACCAGGTAGAATTGACATTACACTTAAATTAGACTTAGCGTCTCATTTTGTAATTAAGAATATGTACTATAATTTTTTTAAGAAAAATATTCCGAAGAATAAGATTGGTTTAATAAAAGAGTATTATTTTTCACCAGCACAATTAACTAACTATTTTTATTATAGTGAAAATAAGAATGATTTTTTGGAAAAATTAATTATAAATTCTAAAAATTAATTTTTATTTTTCATTTTTCTTTTTCATTTTTATTGATTTTACGTTTAATATTTTCTCTAATTTTTTCTGATCTGCTTTCCATAATATGATTTGTTACCTTCTCAATATCCTCCTCTTTATTAAAGTATTTAGTTAAAGCACTCATTAATAATTTTTTATTAATAGCTTGTTTTACTTTGTTGGTGGTGTAAACTAACTTACCATCACTTAAATCAAAACATTCAATATCGTTATTTTTCATTACATCCATTAAACCCGAACTTAATTCTTTCTGATGACTTTTACGTTCTTTAATTTGTTTTTGAAGAGCACGTATTTCTTCATCAACACCAATCCATTTTTTAACATGATTTACTAATTGGTCTTTTGTTTCCATTAAATAAATACTATAAAATGTGTTTATATTATTTATTTATCCTCATTATCTTTTTTTAGAATATATTCTTTAAATGACGTAATTAATTCACCTTTTCTTAATCTATAATATTTAGATATATGTATCTTCTTAGCTATTTCCCTTAATATTTTTACAGATCTTTCTGTTAAATATAGATCTTGGGAATGCTTATTTAAACTTTTTATTGATTCATAAAAATCCTTATCATTATCATCATTTGTTTCTGATTCTTGTATATTTTTCATTTTAGTTGTATGTTTATTACAATAAATATGATAACACATTGAACCACAAGGCGAGCCCTTGTTTTTACCACTTTTATATACATACTTACATATATTGGAAACCATTGTTTTATGTAATGGAGAATTTACACCTACAATTTTTTTAATTCCATTTAAATTAATATACGGAAGTAGTTTATTTTGTATAGTTCTGCAATATGGACATTTAATTTGATAGTCTTTTAGTCTGGTTGTTTCTAAGCATGTTTTTTTAACTTTCTGACATACAACTTCTTTGTACAATGGTTCATAATTGAACGTGTGACCACATAATAATTTTATCATGTTATTATTTAATTTTGCGTTAGTTATTAAGCAAACACTGTCAGTGGATACTATTTCATCGTCATTATTTAATAAGTCATAAAAATCTAAGTTATCTTCGATTATATAGGACATTTAGAGAATAATGTTAAAAACTCTTTATATTTATTATATATAGAAATGTCAAATTATACATTATGGGGTCCTGCAACGTGGATATTATTTCATACATTAGCTGAAAAGGTAAAAGAAGATAAATTTCCTATAATTAAATCTCAATTAATATCATTTATAAAACAAATTTGCCAAGCACTACCTTGTCCTGATTGTGCACAACACGCCACACAATTATTATCACAGTATAAAAATTACCATTTAATTAAAACAAAGGAAGATTTTAAATTTTTTTTGTTTAATTTTCACAATATGGTAAATGCCAGATTAAAAGTTCCTCCCGCATCTAAAGAAATGTTAGATAAATATAAAACAACTGTATTTCAACAGGTATTTGAATTTTGGTATACACATTTTAAAGTGGCAAGTGGCGGAAATAATAAACTTATGATAGATGCTATTTCAAGAGAAAGAGCAAGGACGTCTTTTCATAATTTTTTGAAATCACACGCACATTTCTTCGTTAGATAAATTAGTATATTTATTTTATTTTTTAACATATTATTTAAAAAATAAACTTAACCTTCCTTTATTTAATGCAAACCTTTAAATTTTCAAATTCCATATTTTATAATTGTGAAATGAGTTCGCCATTTTTGTAGACATTACATTTGAATGTTTGTTTTTCAGGGCGTTTACATACTGTTTTATTACTTAGTAATTCGTTAAAATATAATAAATTATCATTTCCAGTTGCGTGAAACAAAGTAAACCACGCTGACCCTAATATAAGACCAGACAAACCTCCAAATATAATACCAGTTACAGTTGTACATTTGCCACCTAACTTAGTAATTGCGTCGATTGCAAATATTGAAAGTAAAGTAATAAGTAACGCATAATTCATTTCTTCATTGAAATACATTGGAATAATTAAATAAGCCATAGTAAAAGCAATAAACATACTATTAAACGCAGGACTATTGTAGTTATTTACCATAAACGGTGACTCCATTATATCGCATGTTATAGATCTATCTGGTAGTGATGGACTTTTTATCAAATTCATTACAAAAATATTTATAACAGAAGCGAGTAAAACACCTGCTAAATAAATAATTCCCTTTACATCTTGGTTTAATATTGAAGCTAATACAAGTAATGAACCTAACAATATAGGGGACATTGCTGCTATTAATTTAAATATATTACTAAAATCCATTTTCATTGCCATGTTGTTATTATATTATATCATAATATAAAAACATCTAATTATCTTCAAAAACCAATTCGAATACTTCTTGTATTGTTTCTACTTGGTGAAACGATATATTACTCAAATCTTCTGTTGCAGCATATTTTTCCAAAAACATATTGTAATCTTTTTCATTTTCCTTAGGAAAAAGAAATTGTGTTACACCAGCAGCAATACCTCCTAAAATTTTTAGGTCCAACCCACCAATGGCCGTAACCTTTCCTTGTAAATTCATTTCACCTGTTATTGCAACAGTATTTTTAATTTTTCTATTATTTATTAGACTATATAACACGGTTGTAATAGCTGTGCCTGCAGAAGGACCGTCTTTGGGTGTAGCTCCTTCAGGACAATGAATATGAATACCTTGACTCTTAGTATCTTCGAAACTTTTGATCAGTTTCTTTTTGATATTATCATCAGTCAAATTCCAGGCGAGTGTGCGAGCAACATTCATACTTTCTTTCATAACATCACCTTGCATACCAGTGAGTTTAAAATCTAACAAAGTTGCTGAAGGAAAGAAGTGAGATTCGATAGGAATAATACCACCCTTACCTAAGGCATTTGCCCATAAGCCATTAATTATTCCAATGCATGGTTTTTCATGAATTATTTTAGGTTTAAAAGCATATCTCTCTTTTAAGAATTTTGATTTAATATCTTCAATTGTTATTTCGATAGGTATTTCTTGTTCATTCTTACCTGCAAGAATCTCAAGATTTATTTCTCCAATTATTTCGAATAATAATTCTTTTAACTTTCTTACACCTGGTTCATATGTATATTCTTTTATTAAGAATGTTATTACTTCGTCTGTAATCGTAACATTATTTTGTAATCCCATTTTTTTAGTAATTTCTGGCATAATATGTTTATGGGTTATTACTAATTTATCAATAACGGTTAAATGGTCAAATTTAACGCGATGAATTCTATCTAATAAAATTTTATCTATAAGCCCAGGATCATTGTATGAAAATATGAATAGTGCTTTTGATAGATCTATATCGATTCCACTAAAATATTTATCTTGAAATGTGTCATTTTGTGTAGGATCTGTTAAATGTGTCAATATACCTATAATTTCTTTTCCGTGTTCAGTCATACTTATTTTATCCAATTCGTCAATAAATATAATAGGATTCATACATTTTTTCTCGATTAAAATATCAACAATGCGTCCCCATGTCGACCCTACATAAGTATAATTATGACCTTCTAATGTACTTCCATTACTTGAACCACCAATAGCAATAAAAGCAAATGGTCTTGGTGTCCCGTCTTCATCATTTAAGCAATGAGCTATACCATTTTTTGCAAGTGATGTTTTACCAACACCTGGTGGACCTTCAAATCCAAAACTATAACCAGTATTTTCTCCATTAACCCATTGTCCGATAATACGTTCAACTTGTCTTTTTGCTTTATCATGTCCATAAACTGCTTCATCTAATATATCCCTCGATTTAACAATATCAGAATTAATATTAGTTTTAATATCCATTATATTGGTTAAAGAATTATGAATTTTCTTAATCGATGAAAAATCATTATCATAAGCTATCTGAGACAAATAATCTATGTTATGATCAAACAAACCAATGATATGTATTATAGATTTTTTCATTTCTTCTATTTTCATACCAGCGGTATTAATTTTTGCGATTTTTTTGTTATTTTTCGATATTTTATTAAATACACTTATAATGTCCAATAGATCTTTACGTTTACATAAACCAAGTTTACCAATAAATTCTTTCTCGTGATTTTTAACTATATTAATAATTTCAGATTCTAACAACGATACCTCTTTAAAGATATCTGGTCCTGTTATATTATGTAATGATTTACATTTATAATTAGTGCTATAATTCTTCATCATATCTTGTAAGGTACTATATTCTGTTTTAATACTTGACATAACATGTAACATCTTTTCCTCTCTAAAAACATTAAATGGTACTTTTAATAGTCCCTCTAAAAATTGTCGAGGTTTATTACCAGAATCTTCAGATTTTGCTTTAACTTCTTTTAGTTTCATAAATGCTTTTTCTTTAATTGAGTCATCTACTTTCATAAGACATATTTGTTGTTCTAATGGAATTTTATTGTGATCTAATTCTCCAATTTCATGTGTGTACTTTATTGTATTTTTCATGGCGTCTTTAAAAAACTTTTTCGCTGTCCATGGTAAACTGTCGAACAATTGTGTTTGTTCAAGAGTGTCAATATTTCCATTGTTATCATTAGACAATAGATCGTATAATAAATATGCTAAATATTGCAATTCAATGTCGTTCTTATGTAATAGAAACTTGATTATAGTATTACGTTGATTATATAAATCGTCGGTTATAAAATCTTTTACTAAAATGGAAACTTGTTTCTGTTTTAATAAACTAACACTGTTAATAATTCCAATATATTTGTGGTACAACTCAGAATTTGAATATATTAATAACTCTTTTGTGGATAAACTGGAGAGAAATCTATCAAATATTTCATTTGTAAAGTCAGGATCAGTTGGTTTATTCTTAGAAAGATCGCTAATTTTATTTTGTATAAATGAATAATTCATACATTCAATATTGATATCATCTACTATTCCACAAATAATCAAAGATTTTTTTAAAGGTTCGTGTTGAATCGCAATTTTAATACCATATACTTTTGTTTGAAATGACTTGCTTGTTCTTGATAAATCGAAACAGTCGAAGTTGTCCGCCGATTCGACAATAGTGAAATCTTCTACAATTTTGTTTTTGGCAATTTCTTTCTTTTTTCTTTTTTCTTTATATGCCATTACCTTATAACCAATTGGATGAACATATTTTTTAATAACTTCATAACGTTCTTTGTTATCAGATGTAATTATAGTATTAAGAAAATCACCACCAAAGCAAATTGTTATCAAGTCATCAATATTATAGGTACCAAACGATTTAAGTAACGATGAAAGATCGTTATTAATTTCTTGTAATTTGGATACATATAAATCTAAATTAGAGTCGGGATTATTTTTTATATCATGTAACATATTCTCTAATTGGGAAAATAATAATTCAAGAGATGACATACATATATTTATTTCATTTGAACCTAAAATTTCTAAACATTTGTACTTTTGAACAGATAAACATGTTTTTTTGATAATTTCTTGAAATGTTGAGATTTTAGACCTAATAAATGATGATATATCCTTTGGGTTGGATGGTACGTTTTTACCTTTCTGGTCATTAATTAGTATGATTTCACTATTTGATTTCATATAAATAATACTAATATTATTTATTTTCACCTTTTTTTTATCTATGACTTTAATTTTTTAAATATATTGTTAAAATATCTTAAATGTAAAATGTAATAGTAAATTATATTAATGGGAATACCAGCATATTTTTCATTTATTGTAAAAAATCATCCTAACATTATTAAAAAAATTAATACGATACAAAATATAGATAATTTACTTCTTGATTGTAATTCAATTATTTATGACTCATTATTTAATATTGAGTTTACAAATAAGGATGATTATGAGAATGACATTATCGATTTTGTATGTAATAAAATCAATGAATATATTGATAATATATCACCATCATCATTTATTTATATTGCGTTCGATGGTGTTGCGCCTATTGCAAAACTCGACCAACAGCGTGGCAGAAGATATAAATCTTGGTTTACAAACAAAGTATTGGATAAAAAACCATTGTGGGATAGATGTGCAATTACACCAGGTACAGTTTTTATGGACAAACTATCGAAAAGAATACATTCAGAATTTAAAAATAATAAACTATGTAAAATATCAACCAGCACAGAGCCTGGCGAAGGAGAACATAAATTGTTCCAACACATAAGAGATAATTCAAGTATATATAAAAATAACGCAACTGTTGTTTATGGTCTCGACGCAGATCTTATTATGTTATGTATTAATCACATGTACTTGTGTAAGAATATATATTTATTTCGCGAAACACCTGAATTTATAAAACACATCGATAAATCATTGAATCCTAATCAACTATACGCGTTAGACATAATGGATTTGTCAAACAACATTAGTTTAACATTGAACAACAATAATATATGTAATACTGAACAAGAAAAGAATAAATTATTTGACTATATTTTTATTTGTTTCATGCTTGGAAATGACTTTATGCCACATTTTCCACATATTAACATTAGAACAAATGGAATTAATATTTTAATGGACGCATACAAAGAAATTATCGGTAATCAAAATCTAAATTTGACGAACGGAAAGGATATTTATTGGAATAACTTTAGGAAATTTGTTTCTTATTTAGAAGAACATGAATCTGAATATTTTCAGGAAGAATATGAACGACGTTTGATGTTAGAAGGAAAACGCTTCAAAGGAGACAAGGAAGAAGATAAACTGAATAATATTCCTGTAAAAGATATTTCAGAAGAGAAATTTATAAATCCATATCATAAAAATTGGCAACATAAATATTACAAAGTATTATTTGACAATGAATCAAAAACCGAAGACACACAAAAAATTTGTATAAATTATTTAGAAGCTCTGGAGTGGAATTTCAAATATTATACAAATTCATGTCATGATTGGACTTGGAAATATAATTATGACTATCCTCCACTATTATGTGATTTAATTAATTATATACCTTCATTTTCAATAGAGTATATTCCATATAAAACTCCAGAAATTATATCTCCATATACACAACTTGCGTATGTTCTTCCCAAAAACAGTCTACACGAATTGTTACCTACCGACATATATAATAAATTAAAAGAACAGACTAATTGGTATTCAGAAGATTGTAAATTCGCTTGGAATTATTGTCGTTATTTTTGGGAATCTCATGTACATTTGCCCGAAATTCCTATTAAAACGCTTCAAGCAATTACTAATTAATTATTTTAATTATTCTTGTTAGATATAATCTAATATAAATATTTTTTTATTATTAATATATATATAATGGCTTTACAAGTGTACTGTCGAATAAGAGATGGATCTTATAATAAAATAATACAAGATGAAAATAAATGTAAAATTTTTATAAATCATAAAAAAAACAAGCATGAATTTATAATAAATAAACTATGGAAACCAGATGTAAGCAATGAACAAATTTTTGATGATTTATTTTTAAATACTAATGATTATACATTGAATTACTGGGTAGCTTTTGGTTACACAGGATCAGGAAAAACATATACTACAAGCAATTTAATAAGAAATTTATACAATACATTAGATACTGAGAAAAAACGTAAGTTACAAATATCAGCAATACAAATTTATAATGATCATATTTATGATCTATTAAACGAAAATAATCCGCTTATATTTTATAAGACGAATGATTTGGTAGTGAAAAATGTAATTAAGAAAAATAACGAAAATATTGATGATTTAATAAATATGATTGTAAACAATAGAAATACCGCCAAAACTGAAATGAATAACACATCGTCGCGATCACACGCAATTATAACTATTTATTCTAACAAAAAAAAATATATTATAGTAGATATGGCAGGACAAGAAACAGTATCTTCTACTAATAAGAACGACCTTATTCAAAAACAAGCAAATAATATTAACTTAAATATGTTAGCATTAAAAGAATGTATCCGAAATATAAACGACAAAAAAAAATATATTCCATATAGAAGAACATTAATAACATTGGCTCTAAAACCTATCTTTGAAGGTAATAGCAATGTTGCATTTATATGCAATGTTAATTTAAAACAACAATTATATTATCAAATAGATAGCTTGCGATATGCTTCATCGTTGTACAGAAAAAACGCAAAGAAAACCAATAATCTCATTAAAATATTTGAACTATATACACAATATGTACAAGATTCAACATGGTATAATTCGCAAGAACGTATGTTATGGCATGATAATAAGGAGGATAAAAATATTAATATCAAAAGTATAGAAAATTTATTGAAAAAGAAAAAAAAATGTATAGATTCTATAAGTAAGCATATAAATTCATACAAAATATTGCCGCCAATAAAATCAGATAATAAAAATATTATTTAAATAAATTATTCAATTAATATTTAATATAAAATTAAACAAATAGTAGATAGAGTTTGACAACATACTAAAAATTTAACAGTATTTGTTGCAGGATGGATATCACCTGATCCCAGCAAACACGCGGTAATTGTTGAAAAATAAAAGGAATCGAAATATCTTTGAATAGACGTAGGTCTTTCTAATTTTTTCTCGTCATCTTCGACAACATTTTTAACCTCTTTCACTATATCCTCTTTATCACTGCTTTCATCATTAGTAAACAATTCTTTATAACTTATTATGCCTTTATACCCTTCATCAATATTTTCAGAATCCTTATCAACTTCGTTTTCGACAATATCATCTTTAATTTTATCTTGAATAGGATTTACGCCTGTAAAATGACTTGAATCTAATAATCCATATAGTATACTAAACACTATTGTATTTATTAATAACAAAGTTAGTTTAAGTTGGAATTTACTATAATTGTTAAGCAAACGTATATTTTTGAAATTCATTTCTAATTCTATTAAACTAATGATAGAAAAAAAAAGGTTTAAAATTTTAAACGATAATATATTATAAATGATTTATAATACAATAAAAGATAGACATGAATTACTAAACAATATTTTACCAAATAATCCTGGAATTATTATTATAAAATTTACTGCCGAATGGTGTGCACCTTGTAAAAACATTAAAGATGTTGTATATCAAAAATTTAATAATGCTCCGAATAATGTTGCTTGTTTTGACATTGACATAGATGATAATTTTGATGTATATGCTTATATGAAAAGTAAAAAAATGTCCACAGGAGTCCCCACTATATTAGTATGGAAGAAAGGCAATACTTCTTTTGCGCCTGATAATGGGATTACAGGCGGTGATCCTACTATAATTCACAATTTTTTAAGCGATTATATTCCATAATTTTTAGCATAGACTATTATATATCACATGGAGAATTTGGATTTGAATATTGAAAATTATAATTTACAAGATTTATTAAATCTATTCAAGATAAAATCTCACTTTAGCGAAGTAGACTTAAAAAAATCGAAAAAAATGGTACTAATGACACATCCTGATAAATCAAAATTAGATAAAAAATACTTTCTCTTTTTTAGTAAAGCTTATAAACGATTATATTTCATATATAATTTTAAAGAAACACAAAATGGTAGTTTTGATGATGAATATAACGATGTATTAAAGAACTATTATGAAACATATAATGATCAGCATGACATTAATAAAAACGACATAGAAAAAGAATTCGATGTAAAAGATTACGACAAATTTAACAAAAAATTCAACAAATTATTCGAAGAAAACAAAATAACAAATGATTTTCAAGAAACAGGCTATAATGAATGGTTAAAAACAGAAGGCAATGATGTTCTATTACAGTTAAATCAACGAAACATAAATAAGGACGAGCAGCAAACATTAATTAACAAATACAAAAATACTCAAAAACAATTAATAAAACATGAAGGTATTCAAAATTACGAGTCAACAAATGGTTATTCAAATATTGTATCAGCAGCACCCAATAACTACGGCTCGGACGTATTTAGCAAATTACAATATGAAGATTTAAAAAAGGCGCACGAAGAAACATTGATTATTGTAAATGAAGAAGACATGAGGAAAGAGACATTTAATAACATATCACAATTAAAAGATCATCGTAATAGTCAAGACATGAATCCATTGTCGTTACAACAATCTAAAAGTTTATTGAAATCTAAAGAAGATGAAGCAAACGAAGAATCAACACAACGTGCTTTTTTTTTGGCAAAAGAGGCACAACAAGCAAATGATATTCATAATAAGGTGAAAAAGGAATTCAATTTATTAAAATAATTACATTACCGAATTATGCTAATTAATTTTATATGATTATAGTATATAAAATTAATGACAATGAATTTAGACTATATTTATACACTTACTCTTTTAATGGGTGCAGGATTCTTATACCGAAGATTTATAGATAAATATGATAATGACGATCTACGCGAATATAAATTAATTAAAAAATATCTTTTATCTGAATCTTCTATTGCTAAAAGTAAAAAACCTATATTATGGGTTCATATTCCATATGAAATAAATAGTAGATCATGGGATTCTTTTTATTCAAGAAATAATGAAAACTTAAATCAACCATATTTATACCTTACAATTGAAAGTATTATTAAACATTGTGGTAAATCGTTTAAAGTTTGCTTAATAGATGACAATTCATTTAACAATCTTATACCTGGATGGACAATCGAATTAAATAAAGTAGGTAGCCCTATGAAAGAGAAAATACGACAATTAGCAATTGCAAAATTAATTTACAATTATGGTGGAATGATTGTTCCTAAATCATTCTTATGTTTTAAAGATTTAAATTCAATATATGAGAGTTATTCCAAGGATGATAAAATGTTTGTATTTGAAACAATATGTAAAAATACAACTGAATTAGATTTCATACCAGATTCTAACTTTTATGGAGCAAGTAAAAATAGCAACATAGTAGAGAGATATTGTAATTTCTTAGAAATCTTAATATCAAAGGATTATTCACACGAGTCTAATTTTCTCTCTGAAACAGGGAAATGGTTGTATAATGAAACGCATAACAAGTTTAATGTAAGTACAATTAATGGTAAAATAATAGGTGTAAAGGATAAAAATAATAAATCCATTTTAATTGAGAATTTGTTTGAGGAACAATATAATGATTTTCATCCATCTATTTGTGGTGTCTATATTGATGATATCGAGTTATTAAAACGAACAAAGTTTAATTGGTTTTGTTATTTACATGAAAATACTGTTCTAACAGATTGTCACAATACTCTTGGTAGATTATTTAATAAGGCAAAACAGGATTAAATAATAATATAATAGTAAACTATCTGTAAATATAATAATAAATATCATACGTTGATTTATCATATTTTATTTTTGATGTATATGAAATATGATTACATTTACATATTTGTCGTAATAATGTAATAAATTTTGAGTAATTTAATTGTCTTTCTACATAATGAATTTTTGAATTGTGATAATAGGATTTTATACTATCTCTAAACACATCGACCAAATTGTTAAATTCGGCCTTTTTAAAGGAACTTCGGTTTAGTACGTAGTATGTATCTGTCTTAAATACACATATTTTTTCACAAAATTCATATAATATTGATGATGGAATTTTTTCTTTTAATATTTGATTACTCATTCAGTATATATATATTAACATTTAAAATATTATTTAAACGCACAATATATCAATAAGTTGTTTGGTAAATAAAATAAGTTCAATCTCATGTTCATGTATATTGTGAAAAATCGTAATATATTTACATAGAATTTTAATTATATTATATTTGTGTGTTTCGGTAATGGTTTCAGATATTTTTACAAAAATGAAAAAATTATCATATATATCAATGACAGAAAACCCCATATTATATATGTTCATTATACAATCGAACGCATCCTGTGCAGTTTCTTTTTTACACAACTGAATATAATGTTCAAAATTATCGAAAGATATATTTGTACAAATTTTTTTAATAATTGTCAGATTTATATTACTCGACTTCAAAAGCGATATTTTTTCTAAATAATTAATTAATGTTCTTATAGAATTATTGGATACACTTACTATAAATTTTTTTGAATCATTTTTCAAAGAAATAACTTCTTTATCGCATATATTATTCATTATTTCGACCATCTTAGAATTTATTACTGGTGCTAATCTAATTATTGTCAATCTTGATTGAATACTATCTATAACCTTTTGCGTATTTACACATGAACAAATAAATTGTACATTATTTCCATACTTATCAAGACAATTACGAAATACTTGTTGACTCTGATCATTTATAAAATCTATGTCATCTATTACCACAATTTTTTTCTTTCCTTTTATACCACATGCTGTTTGGCAAAATGTTTTGACTTCAGTTCTATAATAAGAAATACCTTGATCTTTCAAATTATTTATATATAGAATGTTTTCATTTGTCACTGACCCGAAGTATCCTTCTAACAAAATGTTAATTAATGTAGTTTTTCCATTTCCTGAATTCCCTACAAATAAGAAATTCATGTTATTTATACCTTTCATTATTTCAAGAACATGTAACATGTCATCATAAAAACAGAATTCTTTTAGTGTTTGTGGTTTATATTTTTTAATAAAGGATGTTATCATTTATTTAATTCGTTAATAAGTATTTAAGCTAATAAATATTTAATATAAATAATATGAATAATCAAAATAATTATTATAATACTTTAAATGTGGACAAACAATCCACAGCAGAAGAAATTAAAAAACAATTTAGAAAATTATCAATGAAGTACCATCCTGATAAGAATCACAACAGTAAAGAATCTGAAAGTATATTTCAAAGAATATCAGAAGCATATGATACTTTAGGTGACGCAAATAAGAGAAAAGAATATGACTACAATTTAGGTTTTGGGTTTGGTTCTGGTTCTTTTGAACCAAAAGAAAGTGACATATTTAATATGTTTTTTAATCCATCAAAATCAAGATCAACTCATGTTCAAAAGGCTTCTATACCAATACCACCATCACTTTTCGGTATGTTTAATCTCGGATCAATGAATATGAATGATATGCCTGTAAAAATGACACAAATGGATAATTTATTTGCCGATCAAATTGAACAAGAACTAAAAAATATGTTTATTAGTGGTTCTACTAACAATAATTTCAACCATGAAACGTCATTCAAAAAAGAAGTAGAATCTGAAATAAAACCATCCACACTTCATATTACACTTGATATTGATATCCTTCAATCATATACAGGATGCAGTCTACCAGTAGAAATTGATAGAGAAATATGGCATGATTCGAGTATACGCGAAAAAGATAAAGAAACAATTTACATTGATATTCCAAAAGGCATTGATACAAATGAAGTAATTACAATAAAGGAAAAAGGACATATCAACAATTATAATAAGACAGGTGATGTAAAGATACATATCAATGTTAAAAACAACACTGAATTCGTTAGAAGCGGTATTGATTTAATATTTCACAAGAGCATTACGTTAAAGGAATCCCTCTGTGGTTTTAACTTTGAGTTCACTCATATTACTGGCAAAACATATCGTATTAATAATAAATCAGGTAATATTATCTCCCCTGAATTTAAGAAAAAAATAGATAAATTAGGAATGAAACGTGATAACCATACAGGAAATTTGATTATTTTGTTTCATGTTAAATACCCTGAAACACTATCAAGCGAACAATTACAACAAATTGAGAAAATATTAGAATAAAATACTATCTATTTTTAACAAATCTATATAAAAATGAAAACAACAAATCTAAAAATAATGTAATAGAAGCCATATTGATATTTTTATTAAACAAATAATAGGAAGCACTTATGTATAATAACCCATGAAGATATCTCGTTTCATGCCAAAATACATTTGAAATTTGTTTTTCATGGTTTGAACCTATAATTCCTTTGTATATAAACCCTACACCGATTGTAAATAGTATAAATAATATAAATGTATTGGCTATGGCATTATTCATAGATGTATAAACATAATGAACTATAAATATTAAAGAAACACGTAAAAGAATACATATTAACCACAGTGGGTGAATTTTCATTTACTATTATAAAGTGATAAAATAATTTATTTTAACATTTTACCTATAAAATAGTTTTATATATTTTGTACATTCCTTAAAAAGAAAAGAAAATACATCTTTATCCTTCTCTTGACTATCCGCCTCTCTATTCATAGGTTCCGATTTTAAAAATGACATATGTTGTTCAATACCATCTTCCATATTTAATATTTATAAATATTAAATATTATTTAAAATACCGCGTGCGGAGGGAATTATTCTACATGACTCAGGCCATTCACCGTGGGTATTTTTAAAATGTATATTTGATAGTTTGTTACGTTCATTGTAGAATATTTTACGTTTGTTATAAAATTTTTTCCATACGCGTTGAATGATACGAATAAAGTATGTTTTAATGACAGCGATTGAATGATATGAATCAAGTAAATAAGGTTTCACAATGTGATATTGAAAATAATTGTTTTCAGATACAATACATTCGAAATTGGATATATATGAATTAGGATATTTCGATACAACAGGCCAATTATTATTTTGCATTTCTGTATATTTTTTATAATTATTTGTGTAAAATAAAGGAATCGCTTCAATCTGCCTTTTGTTATAAAAACTATCCTTTAATGAATGTGAACCACGTGTTGAAAATAATTCTGTGACAATGTAATGATAGTGTATAAACTCATCCTTTTTTTCAAGCGTACCATGTATTTTTGGCCAATATAATTCTACAAATCCTAATTTAAAATTAGACATTCTTTAATAAGTTACCTAATTTATAATTTACTTAATTAAATCAATTTTATATTAAAATAATATAAAGATATTATATATAATTAATATAGTGTGTATACACGAATTGCTCCTATAGCTCAGTGGTAGAGCGTTTGCCTTGTAAGCAAAAGGTCTCGAGTTCAAGTCTCGATGGGAGCTATCAAATTATAATATAAATTTTATATTATAATTTTAGCAAGTTTATAAATATTATTATATTTTATTTTTGGTTCCGCCATCATATTTATAACCATGGTTATTCATTACCATTATTTCATTGACATTAACACTATTAGAATTAAATAATGTTACTAATGGACGGCCATATTTATCGAACTTTTCAAATTCAGCAAACACAATCGAATCATTATCATAGTCGATATATTTCATTAATGCGTCTTTTGCAGCATGAGCTTTCTCCTTTACTATTTCGCGATTTGGAACGCTTAGTAGAGGCTTCATTTCTGGACTATCATAACCTTTCATTCTACAACGGATTTTAATTGGATTATTTTTCCATAAAAATAGTAATGTACATGTATCACCATCGTAAACATCAACAACCTTTGCATAACATTTATGTTTATCAAATGAGAAAAAAGATGTGTCCTTTACATCTATTTTGTTTAATTTACGTTTACTTATATTTCTTGTTAGACAGTTACCCATATAGTACATTATCTATGTATTCCTTTATATATGTTTTATACAAGCGTTGTATTACAGAGAGATATATATATATATTTAAATCATAAATATATATATTTATATTAGCCTTTTATGAGGATTGAACTCACGACCTTTCGCTTACTAAGCGAATGCTCTAACCACTGAGCTAAAAAGGCATTTTTGTGTATTTGTAACACATATTATATAAATATTATATTTATATAAATATAACGTACTAACTATTCTAAATTATGATAGATAGATTACCTAATGAATTAAATGATATAATATTTAATATGTACTGGAAAGATATTTATACAACTCATGTATTGAATGAATTAAATAAACCTAAAGAATTATATGATAAAATCATGAACTTCATTACAAAATTTGGTATTCCCACAAATAAATCTATATATCCAAATAATTTATTATTTTATTTACAGCAGTTCAATAATGAAATAAATACATTATTTGAAAAATCAAATACTTTATACTGTAAACACAACTACTTTAACATATTTAATGTTTTACAAAATAATGATAGTAACGCATTTAACAGTATTAACATTAGTTATAGAAATATATGTCGCTTTATAGTTTGTAAATCTGGTAATTCAAGATATCATGTTCATCAGTTTTTTTCTACCATATATTAAATTATAAATTTATAAATATATTTTTACAATTTAAGAAATTTTTCGCGTAGGACATTTTACATCAACAATATAAATTGAATTTTCAGTTAATATCAAATATTCGGTCTCTACTTTATAAATTTTAACAATAGGACTTGTATATTCATCTTCACTCTTTACAAGCAATTTTTCACTATCCTCTTTTACGCCAATAATAATTTTACCTTCTTGGCTTAAAGTCCAATAGTCTAACATGATGGGTTTGTCTTCTACTATTGCGATTTTACTTGCGTGTTGCATTGCGGCATTACAAGGTAATCTATAATTACTGCTTGATTCACTTGTACTTCCAGTGGAGGAATTTGACATTATTATAATGTATATTTTTAAATACCTTTTAAATACTTATTTTTAAAGTATTTATTTTATCAACGTTTAATAATATATTATTTTTTATTATTCATTTATATAAAAATGAACAAATCTATTAATTCTATAGATAATTATATCCAGACTTTAAAAGATTCTAACGAAATCGTACTTGAGAAATATTTAGATATTGTAGATGAGTATATAACCTTTGCAATATCGAATATTCATATTCAAAAAAATAATTATTTTAAATATATTATAATTAAAGGAATCGAAACTATTCAGTATGTCTTTATTATGCTATTGTTATACACTAAAAATCTTGATTTAGTATATCATCATTGTTGTAAAGCATTTTATTATTACATAGAATTTATTGGTCAAGTCGGAGATGATAATCATGTTTTTTTACGTTTAACATCAACGGACGCAATATTATTCGTATATAAAAAAACGATTTTTGAAGTAAATGAAAGTTTTAAAAGAACCTTCGAAAGTCCTGAAGATAAAGAAAAGGAAAAATTTGACACTATAACATCTACTATTGAATTGTTTAATTTAATATTGTTTAATACGTATGATAAATGTGATAATATAAATAGTGCTGATAGAAATAATTTATATCTCGATTATTCTATATCACTACTTAAGTCGTACAAAAAAATAATAAACAATGATAATAAATTATGCGACATAACTATTAAAAATATTCAATGTTTTAACAACATACTCACATCTAAAACAAACAACATCGATATTTATGTTAATAATATTAACTTATTTATTAAAAAAATCAATAAAAAACATATTCCTCTTATAGAAGATATAAAATACAACCATATTGATTTTGAAGATTCCGAAAATATTAATAAATTTATTACTTCACTATTTGATTAAGTTGTATTCAAAGTAATCATACGTTTTCTCTTTTTCTTTATATGATCTTTAGAATCTTTTTGCGAATCATTATTTACATGTTGACAAATATTGTTATATTCATCATGTAAAACTTTCTTTAAAAATTCATAAATTGTTAACAATACATCTTCTGTACATTTACCTACTATCAATACACTACCTGTTCTGAAAATCATAAATGACATTTCAGTATTGTCATCATATGTTATGTCTTTTATACCATCTTGTAATGTTTTATTTTTATTAGAATAAAACTTGCTCATTATTCCAGGATATGAACAAGGATCATATGAAGTATGTAATTTATATTTATACTTCAATATATCACATAATTTATCTCTATCTATATAATAACCACAACTAAAATTTGAATTAATTAATACTGTTTCACATGGACAATCCTGAAGAGAAATAGTTATCCCACATTCATTATTTAATATATCCAATACTTTTGTTAAGCATCTATTTAATCCGTCATCTGTTTGAATTCCAGGTAATTCTAATTTACCAGTATTAAAAATTTTAACATGCGATTCTTTAAAAATTCCATCATAGTTCAATCTTAAAATCAATACAAAACAATTATAAAATGCACTTTTCTGTTTACATCTATAACTGATAATATCCTTCTTACAAATCCCTACACTAATCTTGCGAATGTCTTTAAATTGAATTTTACCATCAGGATTTCGTACATGCGTAATAATATGTTCATCATAATATTTCTCATTCGTTAATTTATTCTGAATAGACAACACATCCTCTTCGTCTGTAAAATTAAATTTCATTTGTTTTTTAATTACACCTTCTTTAGGAGAACCGTACGGCATTACATTTATTTTCCAAAAACATTCTTTCAAATCAATGGAGTCAGTTAAATAGGCTATCTTTGTTTTTGTTGATATGTAAATATCTGACGATTTAGGAATATTTTTCAAATTATTATTATTATCATTATCATTATCATTATCGCATTCTAATTCACCATTATCACAAAATGATAACCAAGCTTCGTCACAATCATCCATATTTATTTATATACGTTTCTTTTAATATATTTTAAAATCAATTTTAAAAGATATTAAAACAAAAAAAAATATTACTCTATCTATATCATGGACCTTCCTAAACAGGAACAAGACAAACTTAAAATTCCCATTAAAATTCAAAAGACTAACTCCTTTGATATTATTTTTGAACAAGCAGGATTAAGTGGAAATTTCTTTAATCCCAATAAAAATACTCCTCCTAATAGCTTTGTAAATAAATTAGAACATCGCATGAAAAACTATTATCATCTACTTAAAGATAACGATGAGCTTAACTAAACAATACATTATAAAATACTTTGAATCACAATTATCAAAGTGAAATATCTTGTCTACAAATTTCAAAAAATCATCAGAAATTATTTTTTTTACATTTATCAAATAAAAAATATAATCCTTCAATATATTTACCCTCTCCATATTATATATTTTACTACAATCATTCAAATATATAACACAATCATCTATTTTACCTTTTTTTATATGTTCCGTTAATGTATCCCATTCAGTGTTTGTTATAATTTTACACATCGTTAAGTTATCTTGATTACATTGCATAAAATTAATCATACTACGAATGTCCGATTTATGTATATTTTGTATTGCTTCCAAATTATTATTATTTATTTTCAACTTTTCAGATAATGAAATTTTTTCTATAAAATTTATGATATTTTTAGAAGGCAAATTATTAAACCTCAATCTAACAAATTCGTTTTGTAGAGACTCGTCTATTCTACTTACATAGTTACATATTAAACAAAATCGAACATTATCGTTATAAGATTGTAGTAGATATTTTAAGGCCTGTTGCGCGTTTTTAGTCATATAGTCTACTTCGTCCAACACAATAAATTTTGTACCAACATTAAATAAGCATTTACTATTAACAAATTGATTAATTTGATTTCGTATTATATCTATTCCTCGTTCATCAGAAGCATTCAAATGAACCATTAAATCTTTGTTTTTTTGATTATTTTTAACTTGATATGTATTTATTAGATTTATCATTGTGGTCGTTTTTCCTGTACCTGGAGGACCATAAAATAATAAATTCGGGAAGTGACTTGTTTCTATAATATTTTCTAATACTTCTCTATTTAATTCATCTAATACTATATCATTTAATGACGATGGTCTGTATTTTTCAACCCACGGTATATTTTCCATTATAAGTATTTAATATTTTATGTTTAAATACTTAAAATATATATGAAAACTACTTAAATTAGTAAGTAGTAATTATGTCAAATGAATACTGAACCAAAAAAGCGAGGTAGAAAGAAAGGATCTACTAATTCTATACCACCAACTGAACCCGCTATACCAAAAAAAAGAGGTAGAAAACCTAAAGGTGGAAAAATTATTGAAGAAAATAATGTCAGCGAAGATACCAATGAAATCGTATCCAATGTAATTCTTCATCTAAAATGTTCCCAAAATGATATTAATACCGATTTTGTTGACGATAGTGTATTATCGCATAATTTATTCTCTTCCAAAACTAATGATCTGATGTATCAAAATTTAAACACAAATGATAAAGAACAAATGGAAATAACTAATAATATTAGTGAAAATAATGATAATTTATTATCAGATAATAATAATAATAATAATAATAATAATAATAATAATAATATTATAAATGATCCAAACGATTCATCCTTAAAAACAATACATAGTAAATTAAAAGAATTGCAATATAATTTACATACAAACAACATATGCGACAAAAAATCAGCATGTTTTTGGTGTACATGCGAATTTGACAATCCTCCTGTGTATATACCAAAATACCAGATCAACAATAAATATGATGCGTATGGATGTTTTTGTAGCCCTGAATGTTCAGTTGCCCATTTAATGAATGAAAATATCGATTCTTCCAGTAAATTTGAAAGATATCAGTTAATTAATAATATATATTCCAAAATATATGACTACAAAAAAAACATCAAGCCAGCACCTAATCCACACTATACATTGGAAAAATTTTATGGCAATTTATCTATTGCTGAGTATAGAAATTTACTTCAACACGATAGACTCTTATTTATCGTGGATAAACCATTGACCAGAATTCTTCCCGAACTACACGAAGATAACGATGACTTATTTTTACTGAATAATAATATGGGATCGTCAAGTCTAAAAATAAAAAAAAAATCAAACTATGTTTCCAAAGCTGATGTAGTAAATGAGAAATTTGGAAATTAAAAAAAATTGATTTGCCTTTTATGAATAGTTGAATTTATATAAAACTAAGTTAATATGAAGCGTTCATTCAAATCTAATATGCTGACTAATGGTAGAATCCGCAAGGATCCTTCCAAGACAGGAAAGTATGTAAAATATACTGGAAAGACATCTGAACCAGAATCAGATGAGACAGATGAAAATCTAACACAAGTTAAGCTTGTTGTAGTAGACAAGCAGCGTACAATTGTTCGCAAAGGAGCGAAGTGGTCAAGAAAGAATAATAATGTATAAATTACATTATTATTGTTTAACCTAAAATAATTAATATAAAATTTTTAACATGTAATAAATTAACTAACTCTTTTTATTTTTTTATTTTGTCCATTGCTTGACGAATCATTCTATATCTTTCTTGATTTGGTGATTTTTCAATATGTTCTTTTTTTATATTGCTTAAACCCATATAATCCCTTACTACATGTTCTACATTTAGGTCAAATTCTAACAGTTTATTTTGTGCTTTATTATTATCATAATCTGTTTGGCGCTTGACAACATCTATCAGTTCAGTGATATCAATAAGATTACTGTTCTCCATTTATATATATATTCTATATAACTATATTTAAACTATATTAAACGAATTATGCATATAAAATATATATATGAATTCATCGGTAAAAGATAAAGATAATGTTGCAAAAATGTACATCAAAGAAACTAAACACCGTTTGCTCAAATCATTCGAAACATTTATTGAAATAAATATTGAATCACAAATTAATTCACTTCTAAACAAATTAATGGAGGATAAACTGTTTAAATATGAATCATTCGTAAATACAATTATAGATCATCCTTTGATAAGCAGTGAGATAGATGTTTATAAAAATAAAATAAGAAGCTTAGAAGAAAAACTACATCAACTACAATCTTCTCAAAATATTTCACTTGAAATTATAGAAACCATTAAACATCACAGTGAAAATATACATTTAACAAAGGCTAAAGCAAATGCAAAAATACAAAGAGACAACGCAATCGAAGTAGTAAAAAAACATTCAAATAATTTCGAAGATAAAATTATGTACATTGACGACGGAGAAACAATGTTATCTGTTGAAAATGAAATAAGTAACATCGAAAAAAAATTTTCTGATTCAATTCAACAAATAAACGATATTGATTATCAAAAATGTAATGAATGTAAAAAATATGTAAACTGCTGGAAAGACGCTATTCATATTGTTTATCAAGGCGATCAATCATCACCCGACGACGAATTAACTCTATGTACCATGTGTTTCCAAGACATGGAAGATGAATTAAAGCAAAATAATTATAAGTGCGATGACTGGGATGAAGAAGAAGAAGCTGAAGAAGAGGAAGAGGAAGAGGAAGAAGAGGAAGAGGAAGCTGAAGAAGAGGAAGAGGAAGCTGAAGAAGAAGAAGAGGAAGCTGAAGAAGAAGAAGAGGAAGCTGAAGAAGAGGAAGTTGAAGAAGAGGAAGCTGAAGAAGAAGAAGCTGAAGAAGAAGAAGAAGAGGATGAACGATGTTTGGACACAATCCCTGAAGGAGAAGAGGGAATTGCAATGGAATGTATTCACTGCGGATACTATGTTTGGGAAACACCACAGGGCGTATGGGTTAACAACGGTGTTATTTATAAAGGTAAAGAAATATTACTCCATTATAGATGTAAAGAAGCGTGTTTATCTAGAGAATCACCAGAAATTATAAAGTCCCAGATAAAAATATTAAGTTGTGAAAAAAAGCAGGTTTATTTCTCTAAAAATGAAACAAAAGAGGAAGAGGAAGACGAGGAAGAGGAGGAAGAGGAAGAGGAAGATGAAGAAGAGGAAGAGGGAGATGCAGAGCAAAAATATAAGCAGAAACTAGAAAAATTGGTTGCTTTCGCTTATAGTTTTGGAGCGGAAGACGTTGATATCGTGAAGTTATTGAAGGCGATGGAGGACGAGGACAAGGAAGAGGACAAGGAAGATGGAGATGCAGAGCAAAAATATAAGCAGAAACTAGAAAAATTGGTTGCTTTCGCTTATAGTTTTGGAGCGGAAGACGTTGATGTCGTGAATTTATTGAAGGGGATGAAGGACGAGGAAGATGAAACAAAAGAGGAAGAGGAAGACGAGGAAGAGGAGGAAGAGGAAGAGGAAGATGAAGAAGAGGAAGATGAAGAGGAGGAAGAAGAAGTATTTGAAATAACAATTAATAACACATTGTATTACACAAACAACGAAGAAACAGGTTCAATATATAAAATTAATGAAGATCTATCTCCAGGAGAAGAAATAGGTAAATTAGAAAATAAAAAAGCAATTTTTTTCCCCTAATATTATAAATGGCAACTATTAATAAAATATGTTCACCAGCACTTATATATCTTGTATTTGCATTAACACAAATAATTATCGATATTTTTAAATCTCTATACAGCCAAGCTTTCTTTAAATTTATACAAATGATTTTTTTTACACTACTACTTCATATTTTATGCTCGCGTGGTTTAGGAGTTGTATCATGGTTCATTGTATTTATACCATTTATTCTTATGACAGTAATAACTACAATACTTATGTTAGTATTTGGATTAGATCCATCCTCTGGTGATTATACTGTTAATGTTGATGAAACAGGTGATAACAATGACAATGACAATGACAATGACAATGACAATGACAATGACAGTGACAATGACAGTGACAATGACAGTGACAGTGATAACGACAGTGAAAAAAGTGACAGCGACAGTTACAGCGATGAATTAAACAACACTACAGATGATAACAATGATACTAAAAAAGAAATTATAATAGTGAATCCTGAAAAGAAAAAAGCATATAAAATAGAAAATCTAAGCAATCGTGAAAGCAGTGAACCTACTGAATTAAATATTACATCAACAAATAATTTTATTAAAAATATATCAAAGAGAATTTAAAATGAATATATAAAAAGAATATAAAAAATTGATAATTAACTAACTATATGACTAATTATCAATATGATGATTTTGATATTAAACCACTGGTAACAAGCATTCTTTGGTTTTTTTTTATGGCCCAGGCAAATATTCAAATATGGTATAATAATTTTAATTCAAATTATGCGTCTCCATTATTCATGTATGTCGAAAAATTTTTAAATTTAGCAGACGAAGACGAAGACGATGATGAATCATATGATAATAAACCAACCGAACATTATTGTGATTTTAAATTTATTTCTTGTGAACTCCTTTATGATGATGACCAAGATTCAAAATCATTAATTATAAAATTAAATGATAGCGATTACGTTATAGGGAAAAAATTATTTACGAATTCGTGGATAAAAAATTATATTGATACAAATACAGATGACACTATCAAACATTTGAACAATGACTTAATCATTAATGAAAATTATATAATTAATTTTATTGATCATAATATTAATCAAATAAAAATTAATTCAGATCAATATATTATTTTAGATAATAATAATTATATTATCAAAACTATTTAAAAAAAATTGATTAGTTTAATACATATTATGAACGTTTCTACCAACATGTCAATTTCCCAGCAAGATAAACTTCATACCCTTAACACCGAATGGACACTCTATTCTCATTTACCACATGATACAGACTGGACACTTAAAAGTTATCAAGAAATAACTAACATTGATACTGTTGAAAAAGGAATTAATATTGTTAAAAATATTCCTGAAAGAACAGTACAGAATTGTATGTTATTTATTATGAGAAACAAAATTAAACCAATGTGGGAAGACAGTGAAAATCGTCAAGGTGGTTGTTTTTCATTCAAAGTTACAAATGCTATTGTTGCATCTGTATGGGAAAGATTAACATATACAATGATTGGAGAAACGTTATTTAAAGGTGAAAAAAATTCCAAGGTAAATGGAATCACTATATCACCAAAAAAAAATTTCTGTATTATTAAAGTATGGATGAAAGATTGTAGTAATCAGAATCCATTTGATATGAATTTATTTGACGGATTGACATCAAATGGATGTTTATTCAAAAAACATGCCCCCGAATTCTAAAAAAAAATAACTTCAAAAATCTTTAAAATTATTTTTTTACATTTGAAATATTTAAGTTCGCACAAAATATAATAAACAAATATAAATATTTTTTTATTATATACAATATCATAATGGACAAACACGAAAATTCATATGTATGTAAAAAACATTACAATCACAATAACGAAACACCATTATCTCCATGTCGTGGAAAGCCGTGTAATATATGTAAAAAACGTAAACCAGACGGGTATTCAAATCCTGATCATGTTTCCAATCCATTTGGATATTTGTATCTGATACCTAATACATGTGTTTCATGCGCAATAGAGCATAAAATATGTATGTGGTGTTAAATATTCTAATGTTCTCCATATAATAAAAAAATAATTATATTTATTTATTATATTTTCAAATTAGTTGTCTCATTTTTCTTTTTAGTTGATATGATATACCTACATAGAAGGTAACGGTGCTAAACATAATTTAATCTCGCCCAAAGAAGCAACATGGTATTTAACAACTAAAGGCAAATCATTTTCTAAATACATTTCTATTTGACTACACAGATTTGTACATTTAATAAAATATCCCAAATTCTTCAATGAAAATTCACCTTGAATAATCTTAGAAGCATCAGGTTTCAATTGAAATTCCAACGCACCGTCTGATTCTACACGTCTAATTTCAGCAGTTGCAAAAGAACCTGAACATCTAAAAATCAATTCATTCGCAAGAGATTTAATTTCCAATTTATCAGATAATGGACTCAAATCTCGAATGATCTTTTGGAAATCGCTTGAAGGCAAGTTTATAATAGATGAAAATTCTACATTTGGAACCTGAAGCTCTTCATGATCAGGCTCAATCAAGCGAAGTTTTTGTGTCTTACATTGTTTAATATCACCATTCTCAAATTTAAGACCCAAGTATGATGTTACACCATCTTGATAATCTTCGTTCTCAATATAAATTGTAAGTGTATCATCATTATCAATTGAATTAATAAGTTTAAATAGATGGAACATGTTTACACCAATAATAATTTTATCCTTCTTACATTCATATTCTTCGAAATTCTCTGCTTGTAAAAATAGATGGGCCAAGATTGTATGTGACTTATCCATATTAATTATGCGAATACCATCCTTTTGAAAGGTAATATTTGTTTCCAATAAAATATCTTTAAGAGCAATCATCAAGGTTCTAAAAGGAGCTATTTGTACAGTTTTAATTGTTAAAACATTATTGTCGTTAGTTGACATAACTATAATATATTTATTTGTTGCTTAAATCTTTAAATACTTATGAAACTATTATTTAAACGAATTAATTTTCTATTAAATTGATTTAAAATATAACGTTGTTAATCTATTAATATTAGTATGATGAGTGAATTATATTCAGAATTATCAATTAAATTATCTAAAAACATTGATATCAAAACAAAAAAGGAAGAGGGAATATATTTCTCATCACAAAATACAATCAAACAATCTATACAGATTATTCAGCCATTTCTAACAAATTGTAACCGCATTTTGGAACCATCTTGTGGTACATGTGAATTTGTTAATTCACTTGATAATATTGTTACCAATGCAAATATTGATTGTATTGAATATAACAAAACAATATTCAATGAAGTGCAATCGCTACAGTTTAAAAATACAACCAATTTTATTCACCACGATTTCCTTACGTTCAACACAAATACAAAATATGATTTGATCATAGGAAATCCACCATATTTTGTTATTCCTAAAAATAATGTCGAGAAAAAATATTATTCCTATTTTTCAGGAAGACCCAATATTTTCAACATATTTATTGCTAAATCATTAGAACTACTTGAAAAAGATGGTATTTTATGTTTTGTTTTACCGAAACCATTCTTAAACTGCATCTATTATGACAATATGCGTAGTCATATTTACAATAATTTTGAAATTCTCACAATAGAAGAAACAAATGATCCTAAATTTATTGATACCGCTCAAGAAACTATTATATTTGTTCTTAGAAATTCTAAGCCAGTAAATAATGATACATTTACAATCATGAAAAACGGATTTACAATATTTCAAGATACAACAAATATTACACATATTAAAGAATTATATAATAATAGCACCTCATTAGATGAAATGAATTTTAAAGTATCAGTTGGAACCATCGTTTGGAATCAAAAAAAAACTGACCTAACTAATGACTCGTCAAAAACAACACTAATTTATAGTTCCAATATCGAAAACGGTAAAATAGTAGAGAAAACATTTAAAGAACCTACTAAGAAACAATATATAACATATGATGGAAATAGTGATGTATGTTTAGTAGTCAATCGAGGATATGGTAATGGTGAGTATAAATTTAACTATGCGTTAGTTAATCAAAAAAAGCCATATTTGCTTGAAAATCATATTATTTGTATTTCGCCACAAATTAAGATGACAAAAACAAAACTTTTGGCACAATATAAAAAGATTATTCAATCTTTTGATAGTGAGAAAACAGAACAATTCATTAAAAAATACTTTTCCAATAACGCGGTCAACGTTACTGAAATGCAGCACATATTGCCTATTTATTAAATTTTCGTCTTTGCTACTTTTCGTGTACCATAACCATGTTTTTTCTTTGATTGTTTGGCAAGTTTTAATGCTTTACTTGACTTACTACACCCACTTTCCAAAATTTTAAAGTCTACAGCAGCCGACTTGCCTCCTGTAATTGCACTTGCAAGGCGAGCATATCCCCACGAGTGTCCTGTTTGATTTGGTCTCGATCCAGATGAAAAATACGCACCTTGTCCCTTTTTAACAATTTTTTTTAATGCATTTACCGAACAACCTGTTTTGCGAGATAACGATTGAGATGGTTTCACATTTGTAATATTATACATTTTTTCCGCCTTAACAATATGTTTTGATTTTTTTGAATTATATGATTTCACCTTTTTACGCGTATAATATCGTTTTTTCTTGTAAGCCTTTCTTGATTTTTTCAACTCACTTGCTTGTTGCTTTTTATCCTTTTTACTTAATCTTTTTGGTACATATTTTAGTGCAATAGATCTTTTACCACCTTTTGACATTTCTTTAAATTTTCTAAATTGCTTATTTTTTCTGTATTTTCGCGTTGTCATTAATATATAAATAGATTTTTATATATTAATTTATTTTTTTGATCTTTTCTTTGATCTTTTATTTTTTTTACTTCCATCACCACGACCTTGTTTTCTTGTCTTTTTACCTCCTTTCTTCTTTTTTGTTGTTTCTTTTTTTATAGCAACTGGTGCCTTTGTTTTTTTTTCTGGTATTGTATATCCAATAGTGGAGAAATCAAGTTTTTTCTTTCTATCAGGATGTTTGATATTAATTTGCCATGCTGTGTTTTGTATACCTAATTTATTTGCCCATCTCAAATTAAATTCAATATAATTATTTTCAAGAGTCTGTAAATATAATTTACTGGATGTAGTATCCCATTCTAAATGACTTTCCTCATTAAAATTAAAATTATCTTTAAAAAAACCAAGATACCATTTTCTAAGTACTTTATCAAAAAATATAAACCTTTTATTTTCTTCCCGATGTCTTACAGCTTCAATAAGATCCTGTTCACGTTGTTTTTCACTCATAAATCTTGTTAAATATTCGCGAATAGTAGTGTTTCCTTGTATTAAATCTTTTATATCAGGATTTTGTTGATTATCTGATAATAAATGAAAAAAATTAATAATATCTTCTGGCTCTTCATGTTCGCCTTTATTTGTCATATCTTTATTCCAAGATTCATATTCTTTAAGATGTTTGTCAATTTTACCTTTCATGTCTTCTAATACAATTCCTTTAGAATCAGCTATTTCTTGTATTTCTTCATCAGTTAAATCTTGTAATTGTTTCTGCGAATATGTTACAGGAAAATCACTACTAACACCAGGTACTGCCAATTTTTTAACATGACAAAAATAGGCTCTTTCACTTATTATGGGTAATTCAGGAATAGTCTCTCTAATTCTTGGTATTCCATTTTCAAAATGATATTTCCAATATGGATTACCTTCCCAAAATTCTAATGGTTTTTTATTTTCATCAACAAAAGAGGGTTTTCCACACATATATTTTGTTTTTAATTTTCCAGCATTAGTGCCCTCAGTAACCTTTTCATTCGTAGCAGGGTTATTTGCGTCAAATAAGGATAAAAATTGCGGTAAACTTTTGTAATCATGATGCTTATATTCATATTTTCTTTTAAGTTCTGTACCATCTGTTAATGTAGCTGTGTATTCAAAATCATAATTGTATCCCATACCTGCTTTTTGCTCTAAATTTTCATTTTGTACCTTGTCAACTATATCCTCTTTTTGATGAATTAACTGTTTTAATTCATTCATTTCATTGAAATAATGTGTGTATTTTTCATTATCTGGGTAAGGATTTTCTGATAAGTTAAAAAGATGAACTATTAATCTTTCCCTCCATTCATTTGAAATAGTAGCGTCTTTTTTTATACATTCCTTTTCAAATAACATAACTAATGTTTCATCCCTTAAAAATGTATCCTGTTGTTCAGGTGTCATTGATTTAGGTTCTTGAAGTCTTGGACATTGTAAAATAGGCATAATATATATAATAATATAATACTAAATTTAAATTATTATATAATTAATTTACTTTCTAACTTTACGTGTACCGCGTCTTTTACGAGAAGAACGTCTTTTTTTTGTTGCACCAGTATGTACAGCACCGAATTTACCTTTTTTGGCAATGTAACCAGCTTTTACAAGACGCTTTTCTTTTTTGGCAGTTGCATGTTTTTTAGATGAAACAATACGACCATGTTTGTTCTGTAACAAGTTTGGTTTTTTTAATCCACCTGTAGTCTTGAAAGCAGTTCCATGCCATACTTGAGCACGTGAACCAATCAATACTTCAAAGGATTTACCATGAATATGATATTTACCATCTGAGCTTTTAGTAGGACGTTTCATATTTTATAAAATTAACAGAGAAAATAAAATATTTCTAAATAATATTTTAATTCCATAAACGCATTTTAAAAATTAGACAATGGCATTCCACCTGTACCAACTTGTCTACCATATTGTCTGTCTATCTCTATTTTAGTTATTACTGTTTGCGTTCTCACGTTATAAATACTGTTCAAATATGCAGCGCGATTTGAAAATGGTGATTCATTTAATGTACTCAGTGGAGGAGGAGGCTTTTTATTCGGATCTCTTAAACACGATGTTTCACATTTTGATTTATTTCTATATCTACCTACATTAAACATAGTGTTTGACATATATATATTAATAATTTATTAAAAATTATACGTCATTAATTATCATCGTTTAAATCTTCAGCAGGAATTACATTATTTAATTCCACTTTTGTTCCAATTTCTTTCTTTATATTTTCCATATTTATTGTTTTATCCTTGTCTGACATTCCACCCATTACCTCTTTTATCATACTCATATATAATTCTGTACCATTATCACTCTCGTTCCATTTTGGATTATATTGTTCCCATTCTTTTATATGTTGTATCTGTTTTTGCGTAATTTGCTCAATACTTTTATTCATTTTTTTATGTTTATTATCTTGTTCCCATGAATTTTCATCCTTCACAAAAAACTCCAATGACGTATTGTTATCATTGCAATGAAAAGGTCGCTTGTTTGGATTAATATCAGCCAAATTTTTAACAAGAATATTTGTTATACCTTTAATATAACCGTTATCACAAGTATACTTTAAATCTTCCAATGATAATTTTAATGAATCCATAAAATCAGTCAGATTCATGGCATTTTTACATTTTTCATTTAATATTAAATTAATAGTCATCGTATTATTAATATTATTTGTTGTATTACCTACCTTGCCTATTAGATTATTTTGATTATCAATTGTCTTCTGAAGCAACTCATGTAAGTTTTTTATTTGCTCATTTTGATTGCTGACAATATCAACCTTCTTTGGTTCTATTTTTTCCGTTTTTTCAAGTTCTTCCGTATTTGAACTATTACATGTTTTCATATGTCTTGATAAACCACTACTAAATTTATATACTTTACCACACTCATTACAAATATAATCATTAATAACATTGTTATCTAAATTTTCACTTGTTACTTCTAAAGATTTTGAAACTATTTTCAAATGCTTTTTCGTTTTTAAATGTTTTGTCCAATCATATTTATTTAAAGTTTTGTAATTACAATTATTACAAAAAAACGTAGTCTCTGACGACGATTTTTTTAGCATAATATATTATATTTATATTATATTTTTTTAAACCATTTTACATGTTGCGATTTTTTGCGACAAATGTTACCATTTCAATGATAACGTAGTAAAAAGTCGCATAACTTATGTTTAAAAATATTTAGAATAAATGTCCCTTAATTACAAATTAAAAAATCTATGCGATTTTTCGTTATCATTGCGTTATCATTTTTTTTTTGACAATGACACAAAAAAAAAAGGACCGAAAAAAAAATTATAGTGCCTTTTTTTTAGTACTACACAACTTTCCTACATGTTTTTTAATTTTTTTTTCACATTTATTTTCTATTTGTAGCAATTCTGATTTTTTATTTTTTTTTTTTTTGCAAAAAAGTTTTTTTGGGTTTTTTTCGACAAAATGATAATTAAAAATCATCAAAATACTTTTAAAAAAAACAAAAAAAAACAAAAAAATAAGAATTAATTGTACCTATATACATTATATTTTCTGATAATTATTTATTATTAATGTATTACATATACCAAAGTATGAAATTACCATTTTTACATAAAGGTCAAGGTAAATTGGCAAGTGATAATCATGGTGTTACTACATTCGCAATAAAACGAAAGGAGAAAATTATTGCTGAGCAATTAGAACGTGAAAAAAAAGCGACCTTAGTTGATTCAGCCAAAGATTATGTCTCTCTTGCAAAACAATTACACGACGAAACAAAAAAACAACACAACCAGTCGTCAATATTTCATTATTTTAATACTAAAAAATAAGAATATAACGAACATTTACTATTGAAAATCTACCTTTTTCAGATTTAATAGCTATTCTAAAGATGCCATATGATTTATTTATATATATTTATTAATAAATCATGTAGTAACAATATAATAATTATATTATTATTGTTACCTATAAGTATCATTATATAAAATATAAACATCATTTTTAACGATTAATTTTAAAATTGAATCTATTTAAAAATAAAGGAATATAACACATAATAAGATAATGTCGATTAAATCGAATCTTGCTGTTCAGTATCAAAAAAAAACCGACAAGGAACACATCTTGGACAATCCAGATACCTATATCGGATCTGTCGAAAATGTAGATACCGAAGGTTATATTTTCGATGATACAGTTAATGGACTTGTTCAAAAACAATATCACTATATCCCAGGACTATATAAACTTTTCGATGAAGCTATTGTTAATTGTCGCGATCATGCAATCAGAATAAAACAAGCAATGGCATCTTGCAAGTCAAATACACTACCTATTTCATACATTGATGTTTCTATTAGTGATGATGGTACTATGTCATTCACCAATGATGGCAATGGCATTGATATTGAAAAGCATCCCACATATGATATTTGGATTCCAGAGATGATTTTTGCTCACCTTCGCACAGGCACTAACTACAATAAAGAAGAAAAAAAAATCGTTGGGGGTAAAAATGGTTTCGGAGCAAAACTCATATTTATTTGGTCAACAGAAGGCGAATTGGAAACTGTAGATCATGTCCGCGGTCTAAAATTTACACAAAAATATAGCAAAAATTTGGATGTTATTGAACCACCCGTTATTAAAAAATTTCGTGGTAAACCTTATACAAGAATCAGTTTTAAACCTGATTACGCCCGTCTCGGAAAAACAGGATTATCACCAGATGAATTAGCATTATTTAAAAAACGTGTTTATGATATTGCTGCTGTAACCGATAAAGCTGTTAAAGTTAAGTTTAATGGAGAATTAGTTCCCGTTCGTGATTTTCAACAATATTCTGACCTTTATATTGGAGGAAAAGATGACGCAAAAAGAGCATATGAAAAAGATGATGAACGTTGGGAATACATAGTTGCTTTGTCACCTACCGATGAATTTACTCAAGTATCATTTGTGAATGGTATTTATACTTCAAAGGGCGGAAAACATGTTGACTATATTTTAAATCAAATTATCAGAAAATTAGTTGCTTATATTCAAAAGAAGAAAAAGATCGATGTAAAACCTACCACAATTAAAGAACAACTTATGTTATTTATGCGCTGTGATATTGAAAATCCCGCATTCGATAGTCAAACAAAAGATTACATGAATACGCCAAGCACTAAGTTTGGTTCTACATGTACAGTAAGTGATAAATTTATTGAAAAACTTGCCAAGTTGGGCGTCATGGATGCTGCTTGCGCCCTTACTGAAGTCAAGCAAAATAAAACTGCAAAGAAGAGTGATGGAATGAAAGTAAAATCTATTCGTGGAATTCCAAAATTAGTAGATGCAAACTTTGCTGGTACTGCTGATTCTCATAAATGTACAGTCATCTTTTGCGAGGGAGATTCAGCAAAAGCTGGTATTATTTCAGGTCTTTCCAAAGACGATAGAAATATTATTGGTGTCTATCCCATGAAGGGCAAACTCTTCAATGTACGAGGCGAATCCATATCACGCATTAGCGAAAATAAAGAAATCATTGAAATTAAACAAATTCTTGGTTTAGAAACCGACAAAGTATACGAATCGGAAGCTGACATAAAGAAATGCCTTCGTTATGGAAAGATTCTATTTATGACTGATCAAGATTTGGATGGTTCTCATATTAAAGGACTTGGTATTAATTTATTTCAATCTCAATGGGCATCCATTGCTAAGCACAATGTTATCGGATTTATGAATACTCCTATTCTAAAAGCCAAGAAAGGGAGTCAAGAACTTGTCTTCTATAACGATGGCGAATACGAAACATGGAAGCAAGCTAATAATGATGGTAAGGGATGGAAAGTTAAATATTACAAAGGTTTGGGTACCAGTACCAGTAAAGAATTCAAAGAATATTTTGAACGAAAAAAGATTGTTAATTTTAAATTTACAGATAAAAGTGACGATGCAATCGATATGGTATTCAATAAAAAACGCGCTGATGATCGCAAAGAATGGCTTGGGAATTATGATCGTTCATTGTATTTAGACACAAGTCATCAAGACATTAGTTTTGAGGATTTCATATACAAAGAAATGATTCATTTCTCAAAGTATGATTGTGAACGTTCTATTCCTAATCTTATGGACGGATTGAAAATCAGTTTGCGAAAAATTCTTTATAGTGGTTTCAAAAAGCGATTAAATAGTGAAATTAAAGTCGCTCAATTCAGTGGCTATGTTAGCGAACATAGTGGTTATCATCATGGTGAAGCCAGTTTGAATGGAGCTATTGTTGGAATGGCACAAGATTATGTAGGCTCTAATAATATCAATCTTCTTATGCCAAATGGTCAGTTTGGTACACGACTATCTGGTGGTAAAGATAGTGCAAGTGAAAGATATATCTTCACAGAACTTAATCCTGTCACAAGACATATTTACCCTGAGATCGATGATAAAATTCTTAAATATTTGGATGATGATGGTCAACTTGTTGAGCCTATTTATTATGCTCCAATTATTCCAATGGTATTAGTAAATGGATCAAAAGGTATTGGTACTGGTTTTAGTACTGATGTCATGTGCTATAAGCCACACGATCTAATTGGGTACTTGCTAAACAAACTTCAAGGAAAAAATACCACTTCGGCACCACTGCTTCCATATTATGAAGGGTTCAAAGGAACGATTGAACCACTTGATGGTGGTAAATATGTAATTAAGGGTGTTTATGAAAAATTGGAAGGTGATAAAATTCGTATTACTGAATTGCCTATTGGTTCATGGACAGATGATTATAAGAAGTTTTTGGAAGATTTGATTGATAATAAAAAATCTGGATCAAAGAAAAAGTCAAATGTTATTGTTCGCGATTACAGTGATATGAGTACCGATAAAATCGTTGATATTACAGTACAACTTGCAAAAGGAACAATTGAATCACTTGAATCCGAAACACATGAATATAATCTTAATGGAATTGAAAAACACTTCAAATTATATACTACAAATAGTACGTCCAATATGCATATGTTCGATGCATCAGAAAAACTAAAATTATACAAAAATGTTTATGAAATTATTGATGATTACTTTGAAACCAGAATGGCCCTTTACATAAAACGAAAACAGTATATTATCGATTCACTCAATGCCGAATTAATTGTTTTGAGTAATAGAGCAAAGTATATTCAAGAAAATTTAAATGATACTATTGATCTTCGCCGTAAAAAGAAAGATGATATCATAGCTTTATTGAAATCAAAAAATTATGATATTGTCGACGAAGACGAAGACTATAAATATTTGGTTAAAATGCCCATGGATAGTGTTTCAGAAGAAAATGTTGAAAGAATAATGAAATCACATGATGAAAAAATGAAAGAATTGGAATTGTGTAAAAAGACTTCTGAAGCACAAATGTGGATGAATGAACTGAAAACATTGAATGTTAAATATAACGATTATAAAACTACACGTGAAAAGTCAATGAGCGAAAAGGCAATTGTTAAAAAGAAAAAGAAATTAAATCTCAAAAAGTAATCTACTGTTTTCCATTAATATATTTTGTAATAAAGAAATATTTTTTATATAATCAGTTACATAATCATCTGAATATTTATTTTTATTTATTTCAGATGCCTTTCTATAGATGAAGTTGTCATAATTTTCCATTTCATCTACTTCTATTGAATGAAGTGAAGCAAGAAAATTTCTTCTATTCAAAAAATTAAATAATTTTCTTCTTTCATGTTCATCTACAAAATCATGTATAGAATGTTGTATATTGTCTTTTGCACCTCCCATTTGTACATGACCACCACCACTTAATAAATCAAATACAGAAAGTCTATAATCCTCATCTTGTGCATCATATCCCTGAGGCCAATAGCCCGCATGAATATCATTATTTTCATAATAAGCTCGTTCAGCACTTCTAATAAGCCACGCTGTACCATATTTTCTTGCATAAAAAAAATCTTCAAGAAAATGTTCACGAAAAGGCAAGTGCGGCAGCATTTTTAAAAAAAAACGTCTTCTTCTTTGTAGCAGATTATAATTTCTATCTGATTCTGATTCCTCATCTTCAAAATATTTTTTCCTCATCTCATTTCTAAGAGTTTCATTATCTAATGTCAACCCTCTAAATTGTGAATCAAACATTCTTCCCTCACAATATAAGTTAAGTTTTTCAACAGAACCAATATCTTGTGAAAAATATGAATCGTAGAATTTACTAAAATTGGAAAACATATTTCTCATTTTACATATTCCATTTCTATATTGTAATAACTCTTGTCTACGTTTATTCATTACGTTAACACTACTTTTCGCGGTTTGCATGTTTTTAAATGTCTCATAAAACTTAGCATTGTTGCCTTCTTGTAATTTATTATATGACTTAATAACATTAGTAATTAAATCTCTGTTTTCATTTAAAATAATATCAAAACTGATAGTGATGGAGTATAACTCACTTTGATAATTTAGTTTTCCTGTTTTAAGAACATGTACAAAACAATCAAAATCTGTTTCCTTTTCTTCACATGAAGAAGTTCTCATTTCCTCTAATAATGTCATTAATTCTTCTTCATCAAATAACATATTTCTCTCTGGATCAAGTAATTCATCACGTAATCTTTCAAACTCATTATTATCATTCTCAAACTTATTACACCCGTCTTCATCTGACTTACATAAATCATCATGTTCCTTTGTGGCCTCTTCTGCCCGTTTTTTTTCTTGTTCTTCCATTATTCTATATGCTTCATCCATTCTTTTTGATTTCTCGTTATAATCTTTATTCATTGTGTTAAAATATAATTCATATAAATTGTTCAATCTTTCTTGTTCTTTTGGTCTATATTTTTCTTCATATTTTTTTACATATTTATTATATTTTTCTACTGTGAAATCTCTTAATTCTACTTTACCATCTTGAAAAACAAAAATAGTCTCTAAGTGTTTAAACGGATTTGTAAATATCTCATTTTCCATACTTTGTAAATAACCAAAATTTCGCGCTAACTCTCCATAAAAATCTTCAACCATCTGTTTTTGTTCTTCAGGACTTGCTGATTTAGCATGCTGATATCGTGTTTTTTCACCTTTCACTTTTACATTCCACCATTTGGTTAAAAAATCATCTACGGTTTCTTTATATTTTTCAACTTGTAATTCTTTTAATTTATATAAACGTCTTTCATTTTCTCCTACCTTGGCTTTATCTACAGGTCTATTGCCTAAGAATACATTAATTTTTTCGGATGCTTCACCCGATCCTTGAGCGTGTATATAATCAGAATGTGTAAATAATCTGAATGTGTAAAATTGTAATTCTTTTTTAATAAAATCAATTGTGTCTTTATTTTTGTCATCTTTATTTTCCTCTTCTATTAATTTATCTGTTAACATATTTATTCTGTTATTTATCAAACCTACAACCGTTCCTTCATCGCCAGATTCATCTATAGATGTTGTATCTATATCTTGTGCATTTTCAGTATTTTCATTTAATGTATTAAATATATCATATTCCCTCTTTGCTTCATCTGTTAATGTAAAATTATATGAGTCACGTGTAATTAAATCCTTTTCTTTTGTCTCTTCAAATATTTTTGTAAGCCAAGTTTGAAACTCTACATCACTAAAAATATCATCACCCAATTCATTATCTTCTGTCATCATATACAATGTAATCAAATCATTAAATGTATATGCCTTTGGCAGAACTTCTTCACCATCTTTAATTTTTTTATTTTCTTCATCGGAATATTTTAATCTATCCGTTTTAGCTTTCCAATATGGATCGGTAATTTTGTTTTTATCATCACCGTTTCTTTTACTATCTTCTTTTGAATTTTTTACATGTTCTTTTTTATTATCTTTAAACGAATCAAAATCACTTTTTTTTCCTGCTGCCTTTTTCAGCCTTAAATAATCCATCATTTGTTCTTGAACTCCTTTATCCTCGTACATTAACATAAAACGTGGAATATCTTTTGAGTCTTTACCAACTATACTATCTCCATTAAATAGAACATAGTCCTCTGTTTCCCAGCGATATGTGACGTAAGATGCCTCGAGACCCAACCCAGGTTGGATATTCTTCACCCTGTATAATGTTCTATTGTATGTCAATTCAGGGTGGATAGCATTTAATGCTTCTTGATTTTTTTTTCCAATTAACAACTTTTCATATATTGCAACACTTTTTTTATCTCCTTTACTTAGAGCATCCTCCAATAATTCCATTATTTCTTCTTTCAATCCAAGGCCTTCATATAATACACCAACAGCTTTGTTAGATAAACCATCATCGCCCATTATTATTTCAGTTCCATTTTTTCCATGTTGCCAAAGAATATCAACAATATCTATTATAGATGATGCTTCATCTTGTCCTTCAAGTCCATAAAAAGATTTTTTTTGCTCTCGTTCCCATTTAAATAATTCAGCAATAGATTCAAATGCTTCGCCTGCTTTATCATATCCAAATTTAGCTACTCCACTTACCCCTTGTTTAGCCGCATCTCCTGCCATTAAAATAACTGCATTTCTTAATTCTTCTTCAAAATCAACAGTATCAACATCTAATTCATCAGGCAACCCATGTCGTCTCTTTAATAACCTATTTTTTCTTTCTAATTCTTCCTTTTTTATTGCTGTTTGAGCATCTATAACCGAATCTAAATAATTTATTATATCCCTGTCTAAAAAACTTGTTGGATCATAATTCCTCATTGAGTCTGCTGTCTCTTTTAGGCCTTTACCATATTCAATAATTCCATCGGCATAACGTTTTGCCTTTTCAAACTGTTCTTTACCTATATCAGTGCTTAGAAAACCTCTTAATTCAGCAACACTTTCTCCTAATTCTGAATCTTCATCTATAAATTCCGACATATCATTTATTATTTCCATAAGTGAATCTCTCATTGTTTCACCGTATTTAACCGCGCTTTCACCTGCATCAATTGCTGTTTTAAGTTGTTGACCTGTATTTACCGCAATATCGCCTGCTGTTTCAGCAATGTCAGCGGCAACAGTAATTGCTTCACCAACGCCAGCAACAGCACCAGCAGGACCAGCGTACATTGTCGCAACTGCTTTTGCCGCTCTTGCGGTTACCCTTACAGCTACTTTCTTTGCTTGTCCTTCTACAATATGTTTGTACTTTTCTGTCTCTAAGTCTACAAAATCCGCCAAATTTAAAGCTGTATCGTTAACTGGTTTTAATCGATGAAACAATGGTTCATTATTTTTTTGCATAATTTTCATATATTCACGAGCCCTTTTATCTAATTCCTCATCTGTTAATTTGTCATTTTTTTCGGAAATATCTCTTTTCAGTTTTCCAAGCATGACTTCTTCCATCTTATTTTCCAAATCCATGATTAATTTCAAATCACTCGAGTTCAATTCATCTAACGAAGGATTAAGACTAAGCATATCCTTCATTTTATTAAAATAATCCTCACCCAATCCTGTTAATATTTTAAAATGTTCCAAACTCATCGAATTCCAGTCATTACTATTTTTTTTAAAATTAGCAACCTGTTTCGCCATATTATTATTAAAAATACTTTTTGCAGAAGCGATTGCTTTGGCTGCTCCTTCACCACCATTAATTTTAGCATCTTTACCATTACCTACTATAATTTCATCATCTTGAAAAGTATAATCATCTGCTATTCTATTAACAGTATTGTCCAACTGTCCTGCATAATCGTCACCTTTAATCCCTTTTTCTTTCCATACTTCTTGCTGTTTTCGTCTTTCTGCATGTGTTGCACTTGTATGTAAGTTACGTAACGCGTTTTGTTGATCTTTTCTATATTCTCGATGTGTTAATCCATACTCTATTATTAACATATTTCTCTCTAAAATAAGATCATTCATGTTTTTATTAAAATCAGTATTACTTAGCCCACGTTCAAATAAATCGGTTAAATCAAGTTCACTAAAAGAAATAGGTTCTTTACATATACCAACATTGGTTCCAAATGCTGTGTGTCTACAATTCGCATAACGCAATTCATTAATTTCTTGCTGTGCTTCTTTTAATACAAAACGTTTTCTAATATTTGATTCAATTGTCTCACTATCTAAATTTAAATTACTTTCACCTTCTCTTATTTTTCTATTAAGTTCTGAAGCTATACGCATTCTTTCTGAAGTTGATAGGTAACTATATTTATTATAATCGTAATTTTTTCCAGTTACTTTAATACCAGATAACTCAGCAAGTGCTTGGGCTTGGGCTTCAGCTGCCTTCCTGGCTGCCTCCTCCCTGGCTCTGGCCTCTGCTTGTGCCTGTGTCTCTGCCTCCTCCCTGGCTCTGGCCTCTGCCTCTGCCTCCTCCCTGGCTCTGGCCTCTGCCTCGGCGAGTTGATCTAATGTTGCTTTAATAGAAGCCTTTTGAATATCAAAATGTTCTGATGGAGGAGGTGGAATATCTGTTTCGCCTGAAAATATTTTTTTAAGTGGCGTTAATATCAAATTATGTGGATATAAAATACCACCTAATGCTTGATTTACAGATACCAAAAAATCTCCTGAATAATAGGTTGCTTGTAATACTACTTTTCTTTGTGCTTCACTAATCCCTGCATCAATCATTATAGACATTAATGAAATAAACATATTATGCCAAACATATTCTCTAATAAAAGCCATATCCATCAAATCTTTTACCTTGTTAACATTCTTCAATTTGTTGTTCAATCTGTCGTATTTCTTCTTGGAAAATCCAGTAATTTTAAATAATTTATCTTTTAATAATTTTCTAATATCATACGCTTCATTTAATAATTCGGCGGCATATGATGTCATTCTTTGTCTTAATTCCATTTGTTTCATTCTTAAAATTCTACCAAGATCTAATTGTTTCAATATTAAACTGAAAGGTGTAAATATCCAATGTTGTGGTGTGCTAAAAATATTTTTTCCTTCAACTAATGATATTAATGGTTCAAAATATTCTTGCATAAGTATTCCGTTAATATATGCTGCTGATATTACAGCTATAACTGCACTTTCTGTTTTATTATCATGTAAAAAATTCGTTACAGTATCTTCCATATATTTCCATTTTTCTTCAAAATAATCAGTTATATTTTCGTCTCCATCCACTTTTCTCAAACTTTTATACCATTTGTTTATGATAGCCATTCGTTTATTCTGCTTATCAGCCCTACGCTTTTCTTCATTTTTATAATTTTGTAAATCTAATGGTGTCATATATGCTCCAAGCATTTTATCAATATTTACTGACATCATTTGTTTTCCTTGATGCATTAATCCTGAAGTAATATTACTTGAAATCATGTAGAAGAAATTACCCAAACCAGGTATTGTGTCATTATTCAAAAATGATTGTAAATATCCTTCAATTGATCCCCATTGTTCTTCTAAAGCAATACCTGAATATAAATATCTAAGTACTTCTTCTGGTGATTTTAAATTATTGGGATCTCCCAAATAATTCAAATTTTGTCCACTAATAATACCTCCAAGATTTAACTTACTTTTTAATAATGATGTTATTAGTTCAGAATTTTCAGCTAATTGATCAACAGAATAATCTTTTCCTTCAGGATAAGCATAAATCATAAATGCTTTAATAAATGATTCTTTATCTTGAGGATCCTCCCCGTTTACTAACCATAATGGTGTAAATATGTCACCTGTTTTTTCTGCCAAATTATATTTGGCCATTTTTTCAAAATCAATACTACCATCTGCACTTTTAAATAAATCTTTAAATAAATTTGCCAAACCAGGTCCATTTACTTCGTCAAATTTATCTTCAAAAATTTGCTTTAAACCTAAAGCATAAAAATCGAAACCGTTCATAAAAACAATTCCAACAATATCTTTAACAATAAATGAACCACCTTCTAATAACATATTTTGAGCAGCAAGTTTCACACCTTTGTTTCTTGCAACGTTTAATGTGTCTTTTATTATACCATAAAATTTAAACACATTTGACAAGGCATTATTTTGAAATATATTCAACACTAACTTATTAAAAGCCTCTGGATTAGTAGCTGAAGCTAATATCACTTCCCCCATATTTTTATTTACTCCTTTCATTAATTCACCTATACCTGTAAAAACACCTTGTAATTGTGGCGTAATAAATGTCATAAAAGCTCCACCTGGTACTATTGTAACATACGCCATCATTACACCTCCTACAAATGATACAGATGATATTAATATTTGCATTGCTACTTCTTCGCTTTCTTTTTTATATAACATTATTTGTTCATGTTCTCGTTTCCATTCTTCCGAATATTCAGTAATTAGTGAACGTAAATTATCTACGGCTTCTTCAGTCATTCGCTGCGCTTTTCCTATATTATCTAACCGATTGTCATCACCAAATGTTTTACTATATGTATATAATTGACTATTGTCTTTCCTTTCAAATATTCTTTCTAATTTATCATCGTCCGTTTTTTTTTCATCATCATCATCGTCGGCATCCGCTCCTGTTGCAACTGATAAATTCAATGTTACTGATGACCAATCTCTCCTTTGTGTTGCAATTATATCTGATCGTATGGATGAAATTTCTTTTCGTTCTTCAAAATAATCTTTTTTGAAATTTCTTCTTATTCTTTTTTTATCGATAAATGGTCTGGAATCTTCATAATTAGGTATTCTTGAAGAAAGAAACATAGTTATATTTGTTGCTGACTGTGAAAAATTTTGCGGTTCTAATCCTGTTTGTCCTGTTTGTGATTGTTCTTTTGTTCTTTCCATATTTTTATATAATTTAGTATGTTATTAAATTATGTAAAAAACCACTTAATTTAAAATCTATAATATAATTATAACTAAATAATGTCTGAAGCAACAACAATATTAAAAGAAAATGGAGCGATGTTTAAGAAAAAAGCAGATTATTACATGTCTCGTGGAGAATTGGAAGGGTCATTGATCAATTATTTACTTGCAGGAAACTGTTTTCATACATTAATTGAATCTGGTAGTTCCGATTATAAAGGAGACTTAACCACATGTATGCGATATATTGTTCCATTACAAGAAAAATTACAACAAATAAAGAGAGATAGAGGATGTCCAAAAGACGAGGAAAAAACCAAAATATCTTGTACCGATGTAAAAAGAACTGATAATAAATTAAAAGAGTGTTTCACATTTGATAAATTGGCTGGTCAAACCGAAGCCAAGGAGCAAATCAAAAATGGTATTATTATGCCTATTTTATATCCCAGATTATATCCTCATTCATCAAAAGGTATTTTGTTTTATGGACCTCCTGGTACTGGTAAAACCTTGTTGGCAACATCATTTGTAAATGAATTACAAATGCAAGCAGATTGTTTTGATATTCCTACTAAAATCTTGTTGTATTCACCAACAGGTGCTGAGTTAAAAGGAAAATATGTCGGTGAAACTGAGAAAAATATTAGAAAATATTTTGATTGTGCAGAAAAACAAGCCAAAGATTGTTTATATTATCAAACATCCGAAAAAGCCAAAAAAGAAATTAAAACTGAAATTCAAAAATATGATACAACTAAAACAGATGCTGATATGAAAATAACAAGAGTTATTAGTGTCATTTTTATTGATGAAGTAGATGCGATTGCTGGTGACAGATCGAAAGATAATTCTGGTTTAATGAGTAATAGTGTAAATACATTATTACAAATGATGGATGGTGTAAACAAATACGATAATGTTATTGTTATGGCCGCAACCAATTACCCATGGTCATTGGATGATGCAGTTATGAGACGTTTTGATACCAAAGTATTTGTTTCATTGCCCGAGGAAGAGGATATTAAAAACTTAATCAAACTTGAATGTTATAGTTATATTCAAAAAGCGCTTGAGCCAGTAAAACCATCTAATTATGGTGAAGCTGTTTCTGAAATTGTAAAAGAAAAACCTGCTGATTCTGATAAATCAAAAATTGAATTTGAAGAACAAGATGACAATACACATACATGTGTTTTATCAGACTTGATTGAGAGAAAATATGATTTATGTCATAGTAATTGTTATGCAACTACAGTACCTACTTCTAAAAAATTCGATACTTATCGTGATTTATATTTCAGTACATTTGATGAGGCTGAATTAGAAAAAATTGCCAGTTTGTATAAAGATAGTAATTATTCTGGTGGTGATATTAAAAATGCATGTCGTTATGTATTCAAAAAAATGGGTAATATGGCTATTAAAAATATTCGTTATGAAGAAACACGAATTATTGATCCACTTGTTGGCGATAATTTTAACCAAGAAACTGAAGTTAGTCTTGATAATAAAAAATTTATTATTGATTCTAAAAAATCTGATGGCAGCACAACAACGGAAGACAAAAAATTTAAATTATTTAAATCTACCGCTCCTGGAAAAGGTGGCAAAAATAAAATGATCGAAAATTCTGAATTACTTATCAATTTAACAGGTAAAGATGTACAACAAGATTTATTTGGCTATCCAATATGTAGTACACTTCGTAATCCTTCTCCTGCTAATGGTGATGATGATGAAAGTGAAAGTGCTTCTGATGAAAGTAAAAGTGTTGATGATAGTAAAAAAAAAGTAGATGATGCTCCAGATCCACTTTATTTGGAAGATTTAATTTGTAAAAGTAATCATAAAGTTGAAACAGAAAAAATAAACCCAAATCTACCACTCCAGGGCTCTTTGGACGAGGTTACTGTTACTACTCAATTAGGTAATCATCATTTGTACATGGACATGAATGAATTCTTATCTCGTTCCAACACAAAAGAAGGGTATGCTGATGCATTCCAAATTATTGCGAAAATATTGGAAAGTAATTCAGATTGTCAACCATTAAATTTTAATGGAGGTGGACATGACGGTGGTGGTAAAAGAAGACGTTATGGTTCTAAAAATCACTTACATTCATATGGGCAAATTAGTAAAGATACTAAATTATTGGAAAAAATACAAAAAGGTGGTACATATTATTCTACTCCCAGGACAATAGAAGAAGAAATTGGTGGATTTCGGCAAAAAACCAAGAACGACACCTTTAAAGAAAAGTTTCCTTTCGAATTTGCCCGCCCCCGTGTAAGAGATAATGGCAATAATATATCAATTCGTCATATTCAATTAGCAGTGAATGTTGATTTAAAAAAAACTAATAAAATAGAAAAGGGTGATGATGAAAGAGAAAACAATTTAAAAAAAATGATTGATGATAATAAAACAACAATTGAATTACATGAAGGTGATGAGGATGAAGATATTAAAAATGCGTTGAACAAACATTTTTTTGATTTAACATACAAAGAATACGCTAACTATTTTATAGAAATATCAGATATAAAGGGAGAAACAAATAAAGAGGAGGAGGAGGAGGAGAAGCACTGGTTGGTCATTATTCCCCTTCTCTCTGACTTAAAAAAAACACGAATATATAAGCAAATAAACAAGGTAGGAGTAGCAATTACATATTATGATAAAGATGTTACTTTTGAACCATCCGAAAATCATACATTTGAATTTTTAACAAAAACATTCGAAAATATTAAACAAATACAAGATCAAGATACGAAAAAATATAAAATGATACTTTTTATTAAAGATCTTTTTAAATTAAAAGTTTGTATAAAAAATGATAAAGATGATGAAGTAAATAAAACACAACAAGTAAGATTAATTGATTATTTGCGTGATATAGACACAATAAAACTACAAAAATTTATGTATGAAGCATTACAAATTGCATCTAATAATAAAATAATGTTAGCTTACGAAAGTTTTTTAACATATTATTATTATTTTTTTGAATTATCTCACGAAAAAGACCCAAAAGTGATTGCAGAAATGAAAAAAATATTTATCAAAGATGAAATTAAATATTACAAACAAAAAAAGAAAACGATTGATGAAGAATTTCTTATAACATTAGTAGAATGGTCAGATGAATATAATAATCAAGATTTTGATGGTGAACTGTATGACTATATATTTAGTGATAGTGAGGTAGAAAATATAGAATTACCAACAGAAAAATCAATTAATGTAGGTAGTATAATAGGATTAAAAAATAGATCATTACTTTTAATTATAGTAGGTGGTTTATTAAACAATTATCAAAATGGTAACAACAAATATTTTACCAGTTTTGTGAATGGTAATGAGAAAGAAATAATAAAACAATTAGTAAATAAATTATACGAAACCAATGAATCATATTTTTATCATAACATATTATTGTGTTTGTTTCTGATTGAACATTTATTGAAACAATTGGTAGCTATACAAAAAGCAAATCTTAATCAACTTCAAACGTTGAATAAAGATATTAAAGAGTCAGATATAGAAGAATATAACAGAAAGGGAAATGAATTATATGAAAAGGTTGAAAATTTATATGTTATTTTTACACACCATTTACATACCATTCATAATACTGGTAGTGATTCTGTTGGAGAATTTATTAAAAAACTTACTGAGTTAGTTAATGACGATGATGAAACAAGAACACATATTGATACATTAAAATCAATAAATAATTATGAATCTGATCCACAATCCGCTGGAGCTGGTGATAGTTGGTCTGAGTATATTTCTAAATCAGTTATTGCAGCTGCAAACGCTGCAGAAAAGTTAAATTTAGGTTCATTAGGTGTTTATAGTAAACAAAACGAAGTAGCTCAAGCAAAAAAAGTATTAAACGAGGCAACAACATTATTGGAAAACTGGAGGGATGCTTCTTTAAAGTTGGAAGAAGCAAAAGATGAGTTTTATAAGTATTCGTATACAGACCCTAATTCTGCAAGTAGGGCCAAAGGATGGAATAATATTCAAGGTTTACAAGAAAAAGTTGATGTTGCTGAAAAAGCACTCGAAGAATCAGGAATAGGTGATTTAAAACATGATCCTCTACTTGAAGGTTCTAATGAACATCTTAAAGCATCATTAGAAAAAAAACAATTTTTACTTGAAGAAGAACAAAAAAAAAGTATTAACTATGCTTATCCTTTAGCTTTTATTTGTGGTTTTGTATTTGGTGGTGGAAAAGCAACAGTTACAACTGCTAAATTAGTAACAAGACCTCTTATATGGATTATTTCTGCTGGGTTCTCATCGGGATTGAGTAGTGCTTTCTTTTCAGTACTTGGTAACATAGCTCTTAGTGGTAGTGGAGTATTATTTTTAGAAGTTGCTGGGGATTTTTTAAGAAATGTTTATGAAGGTGGTGATCCAGATATGTTTAAATTTGTTGAAACAAATATTCAACTTCATTCTAATCATGTTAAAAACACTATTGAGCAAATGAAATTATTATCTAAAAACATTAGAAAATCAGATAATTTTAATAAAGATGATTTATGGAATATGTTTTATAAACAAGAAAATAAACAAAAATTATTTGATGCTGTTTCAACAACACAAAATAGAGATGAAGATAGAGGAATGCTTGGATCAATTGGCTCCAAAAATATTTCTAAAACTGCCTACAAAAATATGGTTATTGATGATGAAAGATTTCAAGAATATTCTATTAAAAAGAAAGATGGAAAGTATATTATTGATTATGATCGAACCTATTTTAATGAAAAGAATGAAGCTCTTAAAAAGGCTATTGATTATGAAGAAAAAATCAAACAGACTGGTAATAGCGATGAACATAATAAAGCTAATAAAAAAGTAGAAAATGAACTATTATCAATCTATACTATGATTGATTTTACAAAAATTGATGAATTTGAAAAAATGAAAGCAATGGCAGCAGCAGAAAAAATAGCAATAGAAGCAGAAAAAACAGCAATAGAAGAAGAAAAAATAGCAGCAACGAACGTACAAGCAGCAGAAAAAATAGCAATAAAAGCAGCAAAAGAAGGAGCAAAATATGCAGCAAAAAAAGTACAAGAAGCAAAAGAAAAAGCAATAACAGAAGCAAAAAATGCAGCAAAAGATGCAGCAACGAACGTACAAGAAGCAAAAGAAGCAGCGGACAAATTTATTGTACAGAATATAAAACAGAAAGAAGAATGGATGAACACCACTGTTGAAGTAAAAATCGATGATAAAACATTAATATTTAATATAAAGAGTAGAGAATTTAATGGAGACAAAGCAACAATTGATAAATTATTTAAAGGTGATATCAAAGAATTATTGCCTTTATCAAATAATCCATCTACAGAAAATACAAAAATCGATTTATGGGAGAAATATTTTAATATTGACCCTCAAGGTAAAAAGACACCAAATTCAGTAAAGAAGAATAATATTATATTATATTTAAAATCCTACTTATTATTGATTGAGTTAAGTATTGGTAATTTATCTTTATTGGCACAAAAAGACTGGGGTATTCATGAAAAATTATTTGTAAACTTACATGATGTGTATTATTACATGGCAATAAATTCTTTAGCTGATTTTAATAATTTATTAAATTCTGATACAGGTATTACATTTATAATCAAAACAGACACATATAATAAAATGACACCTGAAATTAAACGTTCACCTATTGATTCACGTATTTATTTACGTTCAATATTGCGATTTAAAGATATGAATCCAGAAAGAATTCATTATCAAACGTTTGGTATTTATAACAATACGTCCCATGCTCGAATTTGGAATCTCTTTGTAAATCCTGTCGAACTTTTACAAAGTATGAATGCATATGTACATAAAAAAGCGAATGCCTTTGGTAGATGGTGGGAAGGAAAGGGAGATAAAGGTGATCTTAGAAAATATATAAAATTACAAGGAGAGTTAAAATTATCACTTACTGAAAATATTGAACAACATTCACGTAGTATGTTCTATAATTATGCATTTCAATGGATCGTTTTTGCTCCTAAGAGTGAGACCAGTAAATCATTATTGGAAAATAATGATTTTATTAAAACATTGAGTGTTAAAGATGAAATGACAATGCAAGAAAAGATTAAACTTGCAAACGAATATAAAATAAATAAATATATTTATGAAAATAGAGATACAACAGGAAATGAACAAAAACTCACAGCATATATTTGTAATATTACAACAACAATTGCTCCTATAGGTGATATGGAGGAAAAAAATTTTAATAATACAATTACCAATTGGTTTGACTATTTTAGTAAGACAAATGACCAAATAATTATATTTAAAAAATGTCTTGCAAATGGTTCTTTTTTTGATGCTCCAGGAAATACAGTTTCATGGTTAGGTAGTACAATATTAAGTAGTGCTTATGATAAATTTAATAAATCTCCAGTTACAAGTAGTGTTTTACACAATGATAGAATGGATAAAAATAATAATTTATATACACACTTACATGAAGCAAGAAAGAAAGACACATTTTTTATGAGTAAAGAACAATTTTTAACGGCACTTTCATCGTCAGCATTAGGAGTAGGAGCAGGAGCAGGAGCAGGAGCAGCAGTATCATATCTAGGTTTGGCCACTGCTGGGGCTTTTATGCTTAGTGGATGGGGTTTGCTTATAAGTGGAGGTATTGCAGGGATTGGTTATGCTTTTACAAAAAGAGATCTCACAAATAGTTTTGATATCTCAACAGAAGAATATTATAAACAAATGACAATGAACAATAGTATTGATAATGAAACTTATAACTCTGAGATAAAATCAGAATTTTATAAAGCAAAGACTGCTAAGAAAACATTTCCATCTATTGATAATGTTCAAATTATTCCCAATTCAAATATTATTAAAAGTATTACCATTACACCTGTAAAACAATTCAATTTAAAGGGAAAAGATGACCAATTATATACATTGTATGGTCCTGAAGTTAAAATAGGAAATGAATCATATACACAACAAATTAATGTTGAATTTCACTCAACTATGGAAGAAAAAATTAATAACAATACAAAAATAACTCAAATTCAAGTTAAAACAAGAAAAACAGGTACTCATTGTATTATATTAACAAAGCAGGATGATAATTGGACAATTGATTCAGAACATGAATTTATTATCGAAGATAACGAAAATGGAATAATTGTCATTAATGAAGCGGATATTACGGAAATTTCTGTATTTAACGGTTTGGGTTGTAGTAGTGAGAATGATCCTAATAGTTTTAAAAACTCAGATAAATTATCACCTGGTGGAGATTTACCAACAGCAACAACTAAGTTAAAAACTGCAACAACTAAGTTAACAGACGCAACAAACGAATTTAAAAGAGTAACATCATCATCAAAATTTGTAGATGTAGACCACCCACTTTCTAATGTAGAAACAAATTATCAAACCGTAATAAAATTAAAAGAATATTTATCTGAAATGTTGGAAAACCCAGAAGCAAAAGAAGCAGCAGAAGCAGCAGCAGCAAAAGCAGCAATAGAAGCAGCAGAAGCAGAAGCAGCAGCAGCAGAAGCAGCAATAAAAGAAGCAGCAGCAACAGAAGAAGCACAAAAACCAACACCAGCACCAACACCAACACCAGTAGTAGTAGAAGAAGCAACAGGAGCAGAACAAGCAGCAGAGAATTTACCAACTGCAACAACTGAGTTAACAGACGCAACAACTGGATTAACAACTGCAACAACTGAGTTAACAGACGCAACATCTAAGTTAACAACTGAAACTATTGAAGCTGTAAAAATTAAAATAACAGAAATAGAAAAAAAAATCGCAGAAGTAGAAGCAAGTAAAAAAAAATTATCTAAAATGTTGCAAAAAACACAAGGAGAAGAAGAAGCAATAAAAGCAGCAAAAGAAGCAAAAGCAGCAGCATATAAAGCAATAGAAAAAGCAAAAGAAGCAATAACAGAAGCAGAAAAAGCAATAGAAGCAATAGAAGCAGAAAAAGCAGCAGGTGGTAATAAACCACGTACATACAAGAAAAGAAAAGGTAAAAGTAAACGTAGACGTACCGAAAAGAAACCAAAGATTAGATCAAGACCTAAAACACCTACAAAGAAACAAGTTGGTGGTGAAGTTTCTTTTAACCGTTGTGAAGATAAAACAGAAGAAGACCAAGGAATATCTAAAGGCTATGAAAATAGAAAACAAATATGTTCAAAGAAATATGATATTGATCCAGATGATGAACAAGTCAATGAAGATTATTTAACATTTAATTTCCGTGCTGATTTATTCCGTGAAGTATTAGATCCGAATAATACTGGAAGAGTCAATGCAGCTTCTACACCTGGTATGGTAGAATTATTAAAGAATTATCACCAAACAGGTAAAACACCTTCTGAAGAAGAAATTAAGAAGGCAAAAGAAGAAGTAGAATAAATTAAATAAATAGTTAATAAATAAAAATAAAAATATGTTTATTTATTAATATAATACAAATGGAAGAATTATATAAAAATATACGCATTAATGGTAAAATTAAGAATTATAATAAAATACGTAGATTAAATCTTTTGAATTTACTTATTCAGTGTCAACATTTCTATAAAGAAGAAAATCACAGTTTTGATTTTATTGCTCCAGTAATAGACAAAAATACAGAAAGTAAATTTATTGCTGAAGCATCCAAGAAATTAGTATCAAAAGACAAAATTTTTGGATTATTAGTATGTAATACAAAACTAAACTTATCAAACAAGTATTGTAATGATATGCTATTATTGTTAATTAACAAATATATGGATGATTTTAATAAAGGAACCTCAAGAGGTCGTCTTATTAAAGTAGATGATAAACTGGAAGAAGATAATGGTGGTAATCATACAATTGATATGTGTTTTTTAAATAGACCCGAAATTTATAAAAAACCGCAAAGTGGAAATTCAATAAATTCAAAAATACATCAAATGATGAACAAAGTATATGGTGAAAGAGGAAAGCAATTTTTATATTTAATTACTTTTAATAACAATAACTTTTCTGTTGTTGATTATAACGATATAAAAGAATCTACGCCAGAAGAACCTACTACCCTGGAAAATATTTATTTTGCAACTAATTTTTTCAATCAATCTAATGTGTTGGTTGGTTCTATTATTGCAAAAAAAGATGCGAATAACATATTTTTTTATCATGTAAAAAAGGAAGAAAAAGATATAGAATATCAAGAAAATATTCACGAAATAAATAGTAAACACTACAATGAATTTATTACAATTGTACAGTCAGGATCAGAATCAACACAATTTTATAAAATAGATAATACACCTATCAATTCAGAACATGTAGTTCATTATTTATACAAAAACGATTATGATGTTATTGAAGCATTATTGTTTATGTCAGACGAAGAGAGAACAAAAACCAATATTTTTGATGCATTATTTAAAACCCAAACATATGACAATCTATTAGAAAATATACATAATAGAACGAATTTCAAAGAATTGTTTTCTATGCAGCTTGTCAATATAACAGAACATTTTGATGCATCAAAACCTTTAACTGGTGGTAGTAATGATTTAAAAGAAATAGAGGAAACAATGAAAACTCATATCGAAAATATTAATCAAATTCATAGTGAATTTCATAATATAGGTTTTGATGATTTTTCAAAGATGTTGACAAGGAATAATCTTCACAATAATTTTGGATTAATATATATTTACTTGAAAAAAGAAGTAGTAAACAAAACACTAAGAGAATCCTATGTCCCTTCAATAGATAATATTTCAGAAGTAATCGAAGAACTGGAAGATTATTTACGTATTTATAGTGATTCGCAATTATCAACAGTAGAAGAAAAATTGTTTTCTATTGAAGAAGGAAACAAAATTTTGGATAAATATAATTTCATTTTTGATATTTACGAAGAAATGATTACTATGTCACAGGAAACAAATAAATTTCAATTTAAAGACAAATCAATTGACAACATAGATCTTGATTCTTATTACAATAATGTGAATTTTAATAATATCATAGATTACGATTATGTACCTTTTCAAGAGAGCAAAGAAGAACCAATGGAGGCATCAAATGCTGTTTTATTATCGAATAAAAAAATACAAACAGGTGGTAGAGCTGAAAGTGTTACGAAATATTGGGACGAAATTCAGCATGATAAAAAAACTATAGAATCAAATATAGAATCTATCAGGGAATTAGAACAAATTAATAAGGAAGTATATAGTTATGGGTTTTCTATTACATCAAGAATAGAAAAGTATATTGAGAATCATCATGATAAATTAGAAGATGAAAAATACGATAACTTACTAACTGTATTATACAGTTATTATTATTTATTATTAACATCAATACATAGTAGTATTATATTTGATTATGGAAAAATCCCAATTGAAGATAGACCAAAAAACACAATAATTAAGTCAGAAACAATTAGGAAAGTAAAAATGTATGATTATGCTTTAACTGAACAAAATAACCTTACAATATTAGCACAATTTGTAATACAAAAATTATTCAAAAACAACGATGACATCAATAGATTTTTTGAAATAGAAAATAGTGAACCAGAAGATAAAAAAATTAAAAGGTTTTTGGTTTTACTATCAACCAGTGGTTACAATGATTTTTTTATATGTAAAAACGATTTATGTAAAACAAAAGATGATACACTTGCTACAACATCAAAAGATGATACACTTGCTACAACATCAAAAGATAAATTGAAAAACAATATTTTTATTACTAATGATATAGATGACACCAACTTCAATAAATGTTTTGATAAATGTATTGTTCCAGATCCAGAAACTGTTTTCAAAAAAATGACAATTGAATTTAATATTGAAGAACGTGTAATTATTATTATAGAGAAAATCTTAAAAGAAAACAATGGTGGGTTAAATATAGGTAGTTTACACAAATATGTTAATAATGAACCACAGTTAGATTTCTTATTGCAGAGAGATATATTTGAAATATTAAAAAAAGTTACCTATGTAAATAATAAAAATTTGCATAATAAATCATTTGGTCTTTTTAAAGATGGTAACATAGTCGATGAATATCCGAAATATGATGAAATTCAAGATGATTATATTTATATGTTATTATCGGATGAATTAAAAATAAAACAGTTCTGTCCAGAAGGTAATCATTTTACAAGTTTCATGGATTGTTTGGAAGAAATGGATGATGATAAATTTCGAGAGAATGTTAATGTTATAGGTAAAAAATACCTTGAATTATTTGATAATAGTATTGCACAAGATTTCAATGTAAATGAAAATCCACAAGATACCGATGATTTTGAAGTAAGAAAACGTTTTAAATATGATATTTATGGCGATGGTATTGATACAACAAAGGTTGAACATGAAACAAAAGAAGAAGTATCTCATTTATTTGATAAATTAATACATGGATTAGGTACGTATTCATATCAAATTAATCTCAAAATAGATGAGATTATAGAATTAGAAAAAAATGGTACAACAAAAAATGATCAAATCATGGCTACGAAATTAGAAGAATTAAATAAATTGAAAAATGAACAAGTCAAGGCTGTAGACAATGATTATGAAAAATATACAGAAGAATTAGTCAATGGTAAAATTAAAAATGATAATGAAGAATTTATAAAAACATCTTCAATCAAAGAAGGAGATGTAAGAAAATATTTTAATCCTGGGGATGAGGATTATTTTAAATATAACGTAAGTGATAATGAAATGGATGTTATTAAAGATAAAATAATAGAACGTCATAAATTGATAAAAGAATTTACAAATTATTATTATGAGTTAAGTATATTATATGAATTTGCACAATATCTTCATAAATATCCATACAATATATTTACAGATGGATTAAACGAAGAAAAACCAGAACAATTTTTGGCAGAACCATCATCTCAATTTAATTTTCATACTTTTGAATATTACATGGATTTTGAAATTAATGCTACAAATTTACATCATGTATTTAAAACGATGAACGATAATGGTTTTAAAAATAAAATGTTTGATGTTGGTTATATATTAAAACAAATGAGACTACCAAAAGAATTAAGAGATGTTTCTTCAGACTTTGGTAAAAAAGATATGTTATACAATGTAATTAAAACAAAGTTAAGATCATTAAAAATTCTCAAACTAATTAACAACGAGGCAGATGACAGAGAAGAATTGTTTGATTTAATTGATAAAGTGGATAACTATGTAGACGAAGAAATGTATGGATACAATTCCAAAATTAACATGAATGATATCGGTTTTAATATTTCAAGCATTTCAACAATAGTGAATTCATTTTTAAGTATACCCACTAAATATGTAAATACTACATATAAAATAGTTGCTGATATTTTAACAAAATTTACTCCAGGAAAACAACATTTTCCTTACAGTGAAAATGAATTCTTAATAGATTCTTATTCAGGTGAAAATGTATATTCTTTTAAAGAAATGTATTTAAATGATCAACAATATGGAGGTAGAAAAAATGGTTCATTCCAACAATATGAGTATATTGATAATCCTATAAAGGGTCAACAAGGAGTCCCAGATAAAATTAAAGCAAAGATTGGTGACCCAATAGATGTTACATATCCAACTGAACAATTTTTAACTATTCATAAAAATAATTTGAATCTTCAGTTGTATACAGATATTTCTCGACTAAAACGATTTCGAAAATTTGATAAAGCAGGATGTTATAATAAATTAGGTATATTATCATATCAATATCCATTATTACAAGAAAAAGAGGAGATGGATAATTTCAAATTAATTGATTATAAGAATGATGAAAATATTGCAAAATGGGGAAATAAATTTATTACACACTACCCATATGATAAATTACATATGACAGATGTTACAAAATTATCATCTATAAAAGAAATAATGTGTAAAGGTATTAGTACTGTTCCATTAGCTGTATCTAATAACTTTTTTAAAAAATTTATTATTAATTCTTCAGAAAATACGAAGAAACACATAGGTTTTAGAGTAGAAGAAGATGAAGAAGAAGGCGATGGTGAACTCGACAGATTAAAAGAAATTTTAAATGAATGTAATGGGTTATTAAAAAAATTAATCGAAAAAATTAATTATACCGAAGAAAGTCTTCATTTATGGAATGGTTTATTTAAAAATTCCATATTTAGAGTTAGACAAATTACAAATGATTTTTTATGTTTAATGATTTTCTGGTTTTTAAAACCAGTAATAGGTAACATCCATGATGACAAAATGGAGACTTTAATAAAATTAAATACAATATTTAATTCAAATAGGATTAAAAAGGAGAAAAAAAGAAAGAGTGAAATGCGAATAATTAGTCAGCCTAATTCAAGAGAAATTCATTTGAATATACATACATTTATCAATGAAATAATAAAAAAATTAGGTAGTAATGATAATTTAATAGATAAATTAAAAGATTACAATAATAACTGGTTAAGTGATGATGTGATTAGACAAATTATGAAAGCAAAGAATAAAGGAGATGGTAACGATTTTGATAAAAAGTTCATGGACCATTGTTTAAAAAATTTTGAACAAGACTCAGATGATTTTAAAAATATTATTAATAGTTATGATTTTGAAAAGACAAAATCTGGAAAAGGTGGTGGTAACACATATTTCAATCCGTTAACACGTAAAAGTAGACGTAGTAATCGTGTTCGTAATAGTACACAAAAAATAAAGCATAATATGTAAATACAGTTATATAATCATTATTTACATATTTATACAAAACCAATATGACGTTTTAAGTCCAATGTTTTGTTAGGGTTATTAGGTTGTACAGGACGATCCATAGGTGTATACATAGTACTTGCATCATGAATATATTTGACGTAACTTTGCGCTTCACCATAAACTTGTTTGATTGCATAATCGGTAACAATTTTATTCAATTCATAGATCTGACGGGTTGTATCATTTGTCATATTTGCGGCGTATTGTAAATATGTACTGCGCATAATTATTTTTAGATTGTCTTCATCTTGTATAGATACAACATATTGACCTTTTGAGAGATGATAAACGCCTGCACGGATTGCGTTTTGTATGATTTGAACATTTTGACCAGAAAAGAATGCTTTAGATAAAGTAGTATCCTGCCAATTTCCGACCAATGCTTCTCTAAATTCTGTGGATTTGCTATCTTTTGGAATTCGATCGTACATAGTAAATAATGTTTTTGTATTTGGTTGCGCTATATTTATTCTTCCATTAAAACAAGGTTTATTATTCATTGTATATATACTTAATCAGAAAAAATTATATCATAGAAGTATATATATAAAATGGCTTCGTTTCAAAAAAGTGTATTAATGATAGCAGCAGTTTTATTAATTATTGCTTTAATATTATTTGCAGTATTAATGATTCAATCTTCTAAAAAATACCCTCCAGTTGTTGCTAATTGTCCTGATTATTGGGTTGATTTGAGCGGTGGTGTCAATAATGATGGTAGTTCATGTTACAATGTTAAAAATTTAGGAAAATCACAATGTAAAAAGCAACAGGATTTTAATGATGATTTTTGGACAGGAGATGATGGAAATTGTAACAAACAAACATGGGCTAAAGGTTGTGATTTGACATGGGATGGTATTACTAACAACCCTAATGTATGTAATGAAACTGGCGATGGTGATGGTAGTAGTAGCAGTAGTAGTTCATGTAATAAAAACGGCATATTTTCAAAATCGCAATCAGGTATAAAAAGTTTTCTCGACTCATTTTAAATGACAAAACTAAACAATGAAAATGTTTATTGTATTAACTGTTATTTAAAAATGATTTCCATGATCAAACGACTTCCAAGAGAACTAAAGGCTATAATTTTCCAATATATACGTGGAAATATAAAAGTGTTATTAAACAGAAAATTGTATTTTGATAATTGGAAGTATTATAATATTATTTATAATGATACTTATATTAGAAAAATAATTAGAAATAATAACTATTTTTTATTTGAGAATTATTTGAACAGGGAAAAAATTTACGAAACATATAAATCAAGACGCGTATATACGTATAAAAATAAAAAATTCAAAACATATAGAGAATATTTGAAAAATTTGTGCGATTTATATGAGGCATATAAATGTAGTGTTTTGTTACAATAATAAAATTAAGTTATAATTGTAACAAAATAATATAGAAGTAATAAAATAAAACTGTATAATGGACAATATAGATTTAAATAACTTATTAGATAGAAATAATTTATTTAATGAACTAAGAGGAATTTTGAAAAATTTTAATGAAAACAAATATGATTTAACATGTAAACGCGGTATATACATATATGGTGATCCAGGTTGTGGAAAAACAGTATTTGTAAACAAATTATTAAAATCACTTGATTATGATATAATTAGTTACGACGCAGGCGATATTCGAAACAAATCTATAATAGAAACAATTACCAAGCAAAATATGTCGGATAGGAACATTTTATCGATGTTTCATAAAAAGGTACAAAATATTGCCATTATAATGGACGAAATAGACGGTATGAATAGTGGTGACAAGGGTGGTATTAATGCTTTAATTAAATTAATTCGCCCAAAAAAAACGAAAAAGCAAAAACTGGAGGATGTCACATTAAATCCAATTATTTGTATAGGTAATTATCATATAGATAAAAAGATTCAAGAATTAATGAAAGTGTGTCATGTTTTTGAATTGAAAGTTCCAACAAAACCTCAGGTTACAAATATAATACAATCTATATTTCCAAAAATAGAAGACGAAATTTTGAATACTATCTCAGAATATGCAGAAGGCGATTTAAGAAAAATTATATCGATTCATAGAATGTTTTCAAATAATTTGAATGATATTAATAACAGCGTGATTACCAATATTTTTAAGAAGAAAACATTTAATGAAGATGCAAAAATCATAACAAAGCGTCTTATTAACAATAAATATGATATAAATAATCATTTGGAATTAATGAACGAAACTGATCGAACTATAGTTGGTTTATTATGGCACGAGAATATTGTGGATGTTTTAGGGAAAAATCCTTTTGATAAATCAATGCCTGTCTATAGAGAGATGTTAGATAATATGTGTTTTGCTGATTATATGGATAGAATTACTTTTCAAAAACAAATATGGCAATTTAATGAAATGACATCGTTAATTAAAACATTCTATAACAATAAAATTTATTTGGAATCCGATCTTAAGACTCCTAAATTCAATCCAACTGATGTGCGATTTACCAAGGTTCTTACAAAATATTCTACAGAATTCAATAATAATACATTCATACAATCATTGTGTCAGGAGTTATGTATGGATGTAAAGGATATGTTATCATTTTTTATATATTTACGTGATTCTAATGATAATAACTCAGAAGAGTATATTTCCAAAATGTTTGAAAATATAGAAATAAGCAAATTAGACATCAATAGAATATATAGATATATCGACAAATGTAATAATTATGTTACTATAGATGATAACATTATCAATATTGAATAACTATAATTTAATTAATTATGAAAATTAAATTATAAAAATTATATTATAAAAATATTAGATTGGAAGCAAAGGTAATTTGCTTAACGTCTGGAACGTCTGGAGCGTCTGTGAGAAGAACGGTTTCTTCTTCTTCTTCTTCCACCAGCCATACCTTCGGGAACAGGAGGGGCAGCGGGACTACCACCTTGTCTGGAACCACCGTTCATTCTTGCGCCACCTCTGCGACTACGTCTTGAACCAGCTCTGCGAGTACGTCTGCGAGCACCACCCATAGCAGGGCGTGAACCGCCACGTCTTGAACCAGCTCTGCGACTACGTCTGCGAGAACCACCTGTTGCGAGATTTTTAATAGAATCCATGAGACCACTCATTTTATATAATAACGCAATAAAAAAAAAAATTAAAAATTGTTGCTAAATAATTATTTATTTGACGTAACTTGTTTTATTTTTTTTTCTAATTCCTCAATTTTAGCATCTTTTTCTTTTATATGTTCCATAAGTTCATAAATTTTATTTCTCTGCAATTCGAATAATCTTTGTTGTTGGTCTTTATTATTGTTACGTTGTTGCGGAGCGGTTTTTCTTTTTTCGATAATTTCTTTGCGTTTGACTTCAATAGATTCCATCTGTTTTAATACATCAGGTTTCATTTCGGCACGACCTGGTTGATAATTGTTCAATAAATCATCTATCTTATTAAGAAAAAATTCCTTAATATCATTTTCTTTCATGAAATAATCTATTGATTTATCACTTACCTTAGTAAAAGGGTTTTTATAAGTATCTTCCAATAATTTGCGCTTATCAAATGTATTATGAATATGTGAAAATACTAAAATAGTGTGCCTTGGGTCTAACTGCACAAATGGTACGGTATAATCTTTTAAAAAATCCTTTTCTTCAGCAAGAGATTTTTCGTCGTCATATTTAGAATCCTTCAACATTTCACGCTTAAATGCAAATGTGCCAGCAGTTGCGTGTGTTTCTTTGTAAGGACCAAACTGATACATCTTTTGAATATGTTTATAGTAAATATATATTTCACTTGATCCCGCACATAAAGCTTTTTTATTGTTTTGTAATTTTTCTACAGCATGACTAACGCGTGTTGGAGGGTAGTAATCATCATCGTCCATATATACAAGAATTTCACCTTTAGATTTTTCGTGCATTAAGTTGCGTTTTTTACCAAGAGTCATCTTTGTATCATATTTATAATATTTCACATTAGGATGGTATTTTACTAAATCTTCAATCAAATCAGTACCATCATCGATGATAATCCATTCCATTCTATCCTTTGGATACGTTTGATTGTCAAAGCATTTTATAATATAGGGAATAAACGGACGTCTATTAAAAGTGGGTGTACAAACACTAACAAACGGTAATTCCATTGTTTGTGTTTCCATTTATAAAAAGTTATAAAATGCTTTTAAGTATTTTACTTTATCATATTGAAAGCCATCAATAAAATGAATATAATTCCTGCAATGGACATATACAACCCAACTGACTTTCCAAGATGATTAGATGCTGATGTAATTACGACCAACATAATTAAGAATGTAGCCAGTCTTTTCTTTGTAAACATCATACTACTAATGCTTTTACGCATATCTTTATCAAACAATGGTTTCATTATAAACGCGAAATATATTAATGGTAGTATAAAAGAATTTATACTGGAATGTAATGTTATTCCACCGACAATAAAAATAATGTTAAGAATGACAGGTAATAAAAATACAAAATATAACCATGTAATAAAATTCCACCCTAAAAATGGTGGTATTGCATATCTAATATTAAATAATGAAAAGGCAATTGTTGCTGCTGAACTATATAAAGGCGACAACATCATAAGTGATAATAAAAATAACGGCGTACCTAACATAAATACTAATAATTCGCCCATTTTTCTATCTTCCTTTACCCCATCATCCAATACGTTTATTGTTTTATCAGTCATGGAAAAATACATTTGTAATAAAAATCTACCAGAAGAATATACTGCCGCCATAGTTTCTGTAAACCATGTTACGATTCTAAATACAAAATCTTCCATATTTTCAGTATGGGTTCTTTCATACTGTTTTTCTGTAAACTTATTTTTGTAAGGGAAACTCCATGAATCCATTGGAAATATTTCAGCAAAAGAAGGTAATTTTAAACCACCTGATCGTTTAAAATTTTTAAACGATTCTTTCCCTCTGCTCATTGCGTATTCAGACATTGTATTAAAAGGTGTATATGGTACTAAAAGTAAATTTTGTCCACTCATTTGCGTTTTTGCGTATTTATATGATAATAATACATTAACCGAAGCAAAGTAGAAGTAAACTATAATTATAGCAATACCAATTAATATACTTGTAAAAAATTTTCCAATACTTATGTCTTTAGTACCAGATTTTTCTTCATTTTTGTTATCAATATAAGAATCATTATCACTCATTATATATATATTTATATAATTATACAAGTAATTATATAAATTTTAACTCTAAATTTATATAAATATACTATATAGCAAACAAAAATGGATACTTATATTGCATTTTTTTTATTTATTTTCATATTAAAAGCTATTTCATATCTTTTACAATATAATAAACCCATGATAACTGAATCCATGAAAAATGCATTAAATTATGGCGAAAACAATTCTACTGAAAATGTTCAAGCGGAAATGATGAAAACCTACAAAGTAGAATATGCTAAAAGACCATCATTAACAGGTATATATACCGAAACAGGACCATTGGGAGCAAATATCGGCTGTTACGACTCTCAAACACAAGCATGTAATTGTATTTCTGATCCTACCAAATAATTTTGTTACTTAACGTGTATACATTAAGGAACAATTTCCCGAAGTAAATTTAACTATATTATAACGTTCTTCAAACAAATGCATATCATATGTATAATCAAAAATACGCCATGAAGGTTTATTTACACCAATTGGAATTGCTGGATCAACCCCATTTGGAGGTATACAAATTTGATATGTAACCGCATTCTCATCTAATGGAGGGGTATACGTAGTAAATTCTAATTCTACTTTACTGAATTTACTTAAATTCATTGCTCCAGATGGCTGTAAATCGAATGGACTTGTATTTAAACAAAAATTATAACAATATAGACCTTCTTTGGCATTTCCATCTGTGCGAATGTATTTTTCTACATATTCAAATACTCCTGATTCAAAGGTGTTTTCTCTATATTTTCCATCTAACAGAACACCGAATGTAGACATAATACTTTTCTGATTCTCTACAAAATATTGTCCAGTAATAAACAAGTTATTGATAGTTCCAGCTGGATTTTTATATACAGAAATATTTCCCCCTGTATCTGTATTTGGATTAGAAATAGATGGAAAACCATTATTAGGATACGTAGACAAATCAGCATTTACATGAGACGGAGAAGGTATATATATATCTTGAGGAATATACTGATATGGCCAATTTGTATAATTAGACCATTCATTTCTCATATTTACATCACTCCTTTGAAAATACCACATCCACGAATTAACCAATCCCAACGAATCTGTGTTTATTTTTTGTGTTCCTACAACATTATGATATACATGTTCATATACCTCTTTGATCAAATATTCATGTGATTGTTTTGCAAATACTCTATTTTCATCCTTGGATAAAAACCCATAGGTAGAAATTAAATGAATATCTGAATTAAAATTCGTTCTTTTATCAGCATAAATCAAGTCTACATTGGGTGGTGTTTGTATAAAATTATGAAATTGTTGATAATCTTGATTCGCATTTGGTTGAATATATGGATAATTATTTTCCCTGTCCTTTACATCTCTAATTATATACAATTCATTAAGTGGTCTTAGTGTAACATTTATAATTAATTCATTATACTGCATAGCTATTAAAGGAAACGCTTGTTTTGATGTCATAGTAAACCATACATTAATAGGTATATATATTGTCTTACCGCGAATAGATGGTTCAGCACCACCACTTGATTCATTAAAAAAAGCACTTGGATATGCGTTTCTCCTATTAGAAAAGTTTGATGGATCATTGTAATATGCTGTGTTGCCTGTCATATTATCATGTAATTTTTTTTTAGTTTCACTAAAGTCGCGTTCAATCATCGATGTTAAGTAATCTCCTGAAATTCTTTGTAATAAAGAACCACCTACCGAGACCGTTATTTCTTTTATCATACGTGTACCTAAATCTTTAATCCATTTAAATTCATATGGAATCCATGAATCATAAGCAGTTTTTGGAGGATAAATAGGACTCCATATATGTGGTAATGTAACAGATAAATAGGTATCCATTAACAAATCACCATATCTCGGTACCTTGAATGTTAAATGAGTATCATCGGTTATGTTTAAAGTACGTAAACCAACAAAATCCAATCTAAATTTCTGAAGACCAAAATTGGTGTATTTAGAATATACAAATTTGAAGAATGTTTTTTTTGGATTACCATTTAAAATTATATTTTGATTTCCTACTGCAATTAAATTTAGTAAACCACCAGGCATATTTCTATTCTATTATATTAATACAATAAATATTTAAGCTTTTGAATAAGAATTATATTAATAGAAAAAAATAACATACTAATATAAGAATTAAAAATGGATGCCATTCAAAATGCAAAAGTAGATGAAATAATAGCTAAAACAGGTGGAGTAAAAATGATATTAGTCATTATGATTTTAATGTTAGTATTAAGTACCGCATTGTATATATATACTAAATCAAGATTCGTAAATAAACAATGTGATAATATTAAAACACTGTATGAGGATATGGGTCGCTTACGTTCAATAGATCCAACTGATCCAAACGTAGATGGATTTTTATTACGAGATTTTTATATTAAGACCGCATACAATTGTTGTGGTCTTGGACCATTCAAAAATTCATTTGTCAACGAATGTATATTAAAACAAGCAATCAGACAAGGAGCAAGATGTTTAGATTTTGAAATTTATTCTATCGATAACAATCCAGTTATTGCTGTTTCCACACAAGATGATTTCAATATCAAAGAATCTTTCAATTATGTTAAATTTAGCGATGCAATGAGAGTTGTCAAAGATTATTGTTTCTCTGGATCAAATTGTCCAAATCCCAAAGATCCTCTCATTCTTCATTTCCGAATCAAAAGTAACAATAAAAAAATGTATAAAAATATGACAGATATTCTGTTGGAAAAACTAAAGGAAAGATTATTAGGTAACGAATATAATAATGAAAATCACGGAGATAATTTAGGATCAGTTGAGATCAACAAATTCATGGAAAAAATCGTTATTATAGTTGACAAAACAAACAACAAATACGAACAAACTGAATTAGATGAATATGTTAATATTGCAAGCAATTCTATTTTTATGCGTGGATTAAGAGACTATGATGTGAAATTTACACCAGATCACAAAGAATTAACAGAATTCAATCGTAAACATATGACATTTACCATGCCAGATATGACTTCTGATATTGTTAATATGAAATCTACACTCCATATGAAATACGGGTGTCAAATGGTTGGTATGAGTTATCAAAAATATGATGATAATTTAGAATTTTATGAAACATTCTTCGGAACAAAAGGTCACGCTTTCGTATTAAAACCAAAACCACTGCGTTATGTTCCTGTTACTGTTCCAGAACCTAAACCTCAAGACAAAAGAGTATCTTACGCAAATAGAAAGGTTGACGCCGATTTTTACGGATTCACTATTTAATCAACATGATACGATAGAAAATAATTATTTTACAAGAATGTTAATATAATTATTTATAAATTATAATATTTCTCTTTTAACTCTATATTCGAAGTATTCATTAAATAATTGTGTATTGTTGTCTTACCATCAGATAAGTAAGTATTTTCTAAAAAATTATGTTTGTATTTTTTCGGCATATTTTTTAGAATATTCAAACAAAACAATAAATAGTCAGTAGATGGTTCTTTATAAATATTACTGCGAAATGTCTTATCCCCTTCTAAACATGTATAACATTCTTGATATGAATTATTATAATCTATTACATTAATTTTGCGTATTTTGTAAGTTTTTTCACGATTTACAAAATTATTATATTCATATCTTGGTATATCAAATATAATACCTCTTACGAATATTTGTTTGTTGTTTGCTTTTTTCATGCTCAATATCAAACCTTCTGATAATTCATTTGAAAATATACGCATATAATTTTTTAATATTCCTGAGCGAAAATTGCATGCTTGTGGCATAGTTTTTTTAACACTATTTATTGACATTAAACTCCCATACCCAAATATAGATATTTTTCTATTTAATAAATAATATATTATAAATACGGATAGCAAAATTATAAGTACCACTAAAATATTTATTTTACTATATAATCTATCTTTTTTAATCATATAATTATGTCAATAATAAAATATATATGTCATATTTCCATGATTATTTTATATTAAACGAAAAGACGACAAATTACATGATTTTTCTGTTTTACGTAATAATTGTTATGTAGAAATAAATGATAAATTATATTATCGTGCAAAGGATTTCAGAGAATGTTCCTTTTTCTTTTTTTTTCTTTTTTTCAAAAGTTTTTAATGAAATAAGAGAATTTTACAATAATTTGACCCAAAAAATCCCAAAATAGACTTTTGAAAA
>Ga0209092_10000089_pt1 | contig 77355 bp, 51 predicted proteins | sample FraStrMetagenome_FD_187446 | JGI IMG/M metagenome (GOLD analysis project Ga0209092, IMG submission 187446) | Marine eukaryotic phytoplankton communities from Arctic Ocean - Fram Strait ARC3M Metagenome (SPAdes) (version 2) | ecosystem: Environmental > Aquatic > Marine > Oceanic | place: Fram... | reverse complement strand
GTTGATTAATCAAAAGTATGAGGTTGGGATGTTTGAAGTACGAAAATGGCCGAAAAGGTAAAGATCGTTGAATAACTTTCGAATTATTCAGAGGATTTTTTCCTAACTTCACAGTCCGTTTCGTCTGAAAAAACTGAATCCAAATTGATATCGACTTTGAAAATTGGAGATCGGTAACTTAAGATGTGCCGTCGATGTGGTTATTTCGCCATGGAGGGGGGTTGAAAAACTTCAACTCAATTTCAAAAAAAAGAATTGTCGATGTTGCCGTAGAATCCCAATCGATCAAATAGAATGCAGAGATAATTAGAAATTTATTTTGAAATGAAATGAAATGAAATTTTTGCGAAAGAACGAAATAAGTAGATGTGGTATTAAAAACTTTTCTTACAATTTAAATTTGATATAGAACGCATAGATAGCAAATCCTTTCAACTTACAATTTGATAATCTGCTAAAATCTGATTCAAAACTCATTTTACATTTTCATTTTTGTTTCTCCATATTTCAAATCAAGTTATAATGCCGGCTGGAGGGATTGGACGATTCGCAAGGAGGAAAAAGGACGACCTTGTTGAACAAACTGTGGTCTCTAAACAACGTGAGAGTCCAACGAACGAAGAAAATACTGATATGAACGTAAAGAACAACGAAGTATCAGAGCATGTATCTCCTATGACGGAGGTGCCCTGTTTTGACTCTAGACATGACAAGAGCAATAGTTACAACTTTGAAACTACTGTAAATTTTAACTTCAATGATTCCATGGAATATGAAGAACATACTGGTTTCTCCTCCATGTTCGAGCAGGGTGTTTTGGAAATAAATAATTCAAACCACATCGACAACGAAGACGAAGAAGAGAGCAAATACGAAGTCGAACTCCCATCTATGTTAGGACACGATCTCAGCGCTGAAACCTTACAAATCAATCAAAATAATGACCATCAAGATATTATTGAAAAATTGGACGAAAAGGTTGAGAAAGATCAAAAGTTGTCTTCGCCTGAAAGTAAGACATTGAATGATTGTCAAGAAGTCGCCACAAGTTCATATGAAAATAAACTAGATATTGGAGGAGGGAAATTGGGTTCTACAACTCAACATAACTTAGGCACTGGCCTTAGGACGGAGACAGGAATGTGTACGGGAAACTTGCAGAACGAACCAAGAGAAAATGCTATTATTGGTAACCATATATCTCAAACCGACGATTCTTTGTCTTCGAACAAGCATAGAAAAGAACCAAATGAGAAGAGAGACAGTCTAAATAATTCGCATCAAATCGAGCAAAAAGAAAAATTATCAAAAGATGATTCAAATCTTATTCAAAGTAGAGAATCCCAAGTTCATCAACGACTGCAATCCAAAACGTTTCAGGTGTTACAGAACAGTAAAAAAGATTCAGAGGTTTCTATTTTTAAGACTCATTCACCAGAAAAGAGATTGTTTGAGAAAAAACTTTCATCTAGTGCAGTCCAAATTCAGAGCAATTCTAAGAAAACAGGTGAACAAGTTCAAAAAAGCTTGAAAAAAATAATTGAATGTAACAAGGAACATATTCAAAGCCAAAAGCATTGTGAAACGAAAACCAATAATATCACACTGAAGGAAAATCCAAATAGCAATGAAGTATTCACTCTCTCATCAAATTTCAATACAAGTGAAAATGGTAAATCAAATGTTTTGACCAAAAACAGTGATAAAAATAAAAATGTTAAAACTCTCGAGGACAGCAATGTTTCTGAGAGAATTTCAAACGAAGATGAAGTTCCGACCTGTAATATAATGAAAACTAAGGAAGCTGCTCTGATGAATGAAGATTGTTCTGAGGAAAAAGAAGGAGGATGCAGTCAAAATTTAGTTCAAACATTTCGAATCCCTGTCTCATATGGCGACGATAAATTTGGAGATGATGAAATTAGACTTGGAAAGAAAAATACCTTTCAAGTGTCTCCTACATTTAAGAAAAAGGTAGGATTTAAAAAAAGAAAAAGAAAGGATTCAGATCGCCAACAAATGATAAAAGGTACATTCGAAAATAACGAAAAGCTGGCCCATGTGGACTCCAGGAATCTGGGTGATGTTAGTTATCCTGAAGATCCGGATTCAATCGCGGAAGGTAAAGAAATTAGCAAGAGCAATGGTATCATTGCTGGACAATTTAACATACACGATGACAATCAAGATAATGATTTTCAACTCAAAGTTCACACCTATATAAAAAGTGATGTGAGGAAGTCAGGATCTTTGCTCAGCAATGGGCAACATTTAAGTTTTATCGACCTACTGACCAAGTTTCTCGCTGACATTAGAGATGGATCTGATTTACATGAAACAGGTTCAGATAGGCTTCTAAATTTAGAAGTGAATCTGTTAACACACCATTCGAATGCATTGAAGTATTATGGTGAAGTGATAGATATGAAAGATGAACTTGATAAACTAGAAGAAGAAGCTAGAAAAGCTCTTGATGAAGTTGACTGCAATTTCTGAACAGTTGATTGTGCTGAAAAGAAATATTCTAATTACAACATTTAAGGTTGTCGACTTTGAACTACCAATGCATCATAATGTTGACTTGTGGCTTTACTGTATTGAGCCTTTTAGGAGAAATGAATTTAAACGAGGGAAAATGCATTTTGTATTCTAGAGTAGGTACAAAAGAAGCAATATGACGAACCTATCACTATATAAGAAGTGTAACTATGCATTTGTCTCAAAATGTCCTCTACAAGAAATTTAGTGATCTAAAATAGTGCTTGTTGTAATATAGTCAAGTATTTTGTAAGCGAAAAATGAGCCTGCATACTATTTTTAGTATTACCATGTCGATAAATCTAGAAGCACAAAGTGGATGTTTTGCTTTTTTAGAGTTATGTTGAAATTTGCTGCGTTAGTCGAAGTATGTACATTGTTATGTTTGTGAGTTTGTTTGTAATCCGATGTGATGCCTCCCGGTAACAAAATAAATGTTTGGCAACATGCAAAATAGAGTGTTGAAATATATTGTAAGGAAAAATTGTCTTCATACAAAACCTTGCAAATGGATTACAAAATAGCGAAATATATGGATTTCATAGGGTCAAATTAGTTCGGTCGAAATGAATAGATATGCACATGTTTGAAACGTTATGATATAAGTTGTTGGACAGCAGGAATCGAAAAGCTATCATGTTCTTGGTTGACTTTGTTCATAAATCATTTGAAAAGGAACAATTGCTTCATATTTTACATTAATTGCTGGACACAAATTATTCCCATTCGATTGCTACTTTCCTTTTATGAAGTCAAGAGATGTGATTGACATCTTTTTTGCAACGTCTTTGTTTTCTCAAATCGAAAAGAAATGCATTAATAGATACATAATTAATTCATGTTTGAAATTTTGCAAGTACTATTATATTTATCATAATATTGGCGTGTTTCAACACTTGAATAAATCATTAACGAAAGTTACGAAAACAGCCTCAGCGAAGAATAGAAATATTTTCGTATTTTCATTGAGTTCTTCCTACAGCAGTTTCTTTTTTAAAATTGTAGACTGCATGGCAGTGTCGCGAAGAATAGCATTCTCTATTACATTATAAGATTTGTTCGTTCTTTGTTTTCGGTAGTAGTGTCCTGAAGTGTAATTAATAAATAAAAGTGTTAATCCAAATTCCGTGCTAAATGAATTCAGCAATCAATAAAAGAACAATAAATTGATACTGCGTCGTACTCTCTAAAGTTGACTAAAATTTGACCCTCACAATTTCGTAGTGATCAATGGATATTTTCAACGTTCTCTTTCTTCTTTTTGAGAATCTTGAATCCAGAGTCGAATTCTTTGCATTCTCTGCAGAGAAAATGCAATCAAAAATTACGCGAAGAAAGCATACGTGGCAACTGATTTAAAGAACAAAAAATGATATTTTTAAATCAAATATTAGTCCGTATTCAATCAGAAGAAACGAATCAATTTCCTTTTCAGTAGCTTTTCTTTTAACAGATGTTCAATGATGTGTTGGACTTCGATCTTTCTTTCAAATGCAGTTAGTACATAAGTGTAGAAATATGAATTGACTATAATTTCTGATTAGCTATATTTTTTTAATTAATAGCCATCAATTTATATAAGAATGTGTAAGTTTCTATTTAGAGATTGTATTTTATGTGAGGAACATTGAGAATGACGCAAGCAGCGTGCATTTGTGCCTAAATCATGATAGCGTGTGGTTTTTAAATGTCAACTTAATTCATGACGCTTCGAAAGATTTCAATCAATCAAAATATTGAGAACCCTTAATAAATTAATGTATCTAGATTTTTAGCATGCTTTAGCAATGATTTTTATCCATTCTATTTATACAACACATAAAGAAATTCAATGACAGCAAGTTTCAGACTTACTGATAATCCACGAATGTCCTGGATTTACTTAGGGAAATAATGCCAAATTTGAGTGACGCTTCTATCCCGAATAGCTATTTGATTGATTCCTATCAACACGTAATTACGGTTTGTGTAAACTGGGGTGGAGTACTTGTGTCAGAGAATCAAACAATTATTGTCAAGAGAGTTTCAAATTTCAATAAACCGTAGATAAATAGATTTCTGTCCAAGGAACAAAACATTTTCATACGTCTTTGCACAAAACACGTATTTTCCTCGCAAATCAAAAAAGTATCTCAAAAATTGAAGATCTCAAGATTAGCAACACCAAGAACATATTTAAAAAAACTAAAAGTCATGTCTTACAAAGGAATGAAACGATCGCGCCCCTGCAGAAATCTAATTTCCCTGGAAGACTCCTCTTGTGGTGTGGACTGTGATAACAATGTACCACTTCACCTTGTCGAAGAAAGAAGCAACTCCCGAATTTTAAAACGCACCAAAAGAAGAAAAATTTCAAGCTCAACCCTATCTGTTTTATTGGAACATATTCGAGATGAAGATGAAGAATTCCTTTCTCCGTGGCCCACTGCTCAAAGTGCCAGTTCTCCGTTCGATCACTGTAAAGAAGAAATTGAAGAACATTCAAACCCTTTCGAAGGTTCCACAAGCTTTACTCCTCCGAGAAACCCGCGAGTCATATCATGCTCTTCTCTGTCATCGTTAGATTCTTGTAATTCTCTTAGAAACCCAGCGACCGCAATGCTAGAAGGACAACAGAATATATCCAAAGCTAAATTTAAATCAAATGCAACTTCCATGAAAAGTCAAGCAATGCAAAGCTCATTTGTTGAAACATCTTTTCGATCAATTTCACCCGATGATGGCTTTTATCAAAGCAAGTGGCATCAAACTAATGATGCGCCTACTCATCTAGGAGGTCAATCATTGTTTCCAGTACCTTCAAGTCAAGCTTGCCTAAGCTATAAGTCTTCACTTCCAACATCTTCGAGGAAATGTTTAGACCTATGCTCAAGGCAATCCAGCTCACCAGACTCTGTTCTACAAATTGCTCACGAAATAGCAAGGATTCATGTGTTCGACCAATAAATTTTATTTAATCTATTTTGTTTATACGAATAATTCAGAACTATACTATCAATACTTGCAATATATAGATTTGTGTGAATGGTGTTTACAAACTAGAAAATGCATGCTAAAAAAACACAACAAGTTTGATTAATTTCAATCTATTCACTTCCTGAGCCCATTATTGGTGATGAAGAACCATCCTTCAATCAACAGCAGTCAATTTCCAATTCAAAGACAAGGTCTTGATCTTGAAAACATTCCGTAACGAAGAAGATTATTTCGTCGAGATCTAACCTGTGATACCTACAATCTACTATGAGATATATTAGATGAGGTATACTGATTAGATTATAGTTATATCTAGTCCACTAATATATATCTACATACACATATATACTATCTCAGAATAGGTATATCAATTCATGACTGTTATAATAGACGTGCGTAAAGTTTATAGCACATAATTCGTATGAAGAATAATTACTTTAAAATATTATTATTATTTGAATTTTACCCTATACCGTAGTTACTATGAAATGTCAACGTGACGGTGTGCAATCAAAGAACAGAAGTTTTTCGCATGCATTTCTTCTTCATTTCTACGGGAACTATGGAACTATTCATAAGTAGAAATGTTGAAAGTTGTCATCCTTGTCGAAATCCAATCTGCGTACAATACTTACCGTAGAATCTAAGTTTTCTTCAGTACAAAACATCAAACATTGCTCGAAGCTGTTTTGAAAAAGATACCTCTGCGCAGTTTCTTGTAGAGTATCTTTTGTGACATGACATGTCATTTCAAGCAAGAGCCTCATCCATAGATTTTGAATGTGATGTAGCTATATTCAGAATTTCCCTTTTTAGTCAGCAGCAGTGCAATACTTTCTAATTATTCAACAATTCCATAGCATCTCACGAATTTTCATGCAAGGGGATTTAATTCTGTATTTTCAATGTTTGTATCTTTATTCATTCGATTGAGTTTTCTTTCGTGCTGCATCCAGGGTTTCATAGTATCACAGCAGACAAGGCATAGAAAAAGAAATGAATATTTAACTTTTTCTTTTCTCAAAAAGCTTTTTACTACAAAACGTGGCAATGAAAATGAAATTAAATGTAGCCCAAGCGAAACATCTATAGCTATTGTGGGAAGTGGTGCTGTAGGATGTTATTATGGAGCACGTCTTTGGGAAAGTAATTATGACGTTAGTTTTTTAGCAAGAGGCGAGCACTATCAAGCATGTATTGAAGATGGTCTAAATGTCACAGTTAAGATAGAAAACATCACATTCTTTTTACAAATTGCTTTTCTTTATTTAGATATTGTATTAACCTAATTTATGCTGATCTTCTCGTTTTTTATCGTTGAAGTCACCTGATGGTGACGTTTTCATCCCAGCTCCGCAATTAAAAATGTTTACATCTACCGATGAAATTGGTCCCGTAGATTGGGTTGTAATTGCAGTTAAGAGTACATCTCTTGTTGAAGTTCCTCCATTAGTGAAGCCACTACTTAAAACTGATTCCTCTACAGGAATATTAGCTATAATGAATGGTTTGATTGATGAGGATTTAGCGTCTTTGTTAGTGCAACACAAATACTCTGAACAGACATCGAAGGAATACCCATTCTCTACGATTTATGGGGGCATGGCATTTTTATGCTCTAACAGAGTAAATCCAGGTGAAATTGTCCATTCTTATGCTGGCCTACTCGGTGGAGGTATTTCTTTATCCTCTCAGGGAAAAACAATTCAAGAAGATTTAGAGGAATTATCTGACTTGTGGAAGCCAACAAAAGTAGAATTTGTTCCTGAAACGTCTCTTACTGCTGCGAGATGGGTTAAAAATATTTGGAATTTACCATTTAATGGAATAAGTGTCGCAATGGGTGGTATAACTATTGACAAAGTTTGCTCCAATCCTGATTTGAGAAATCTGGCTGAAGCAATAATGGACGAAACTATATTGATAGCTAGTGCTGATATTGATTCAAGAGGTGGTAACTCGACTATTTATCCTTGGAAAGAATATGTAAGTAATCAACATAATAAGTTTGAGTTTTTGCCGCAGGGCTAACTTGAACTAGCGTACTGAATAATACACATTTCACAAATTCAGAAACAAAAGATGTGGTACTTATCAGACAATATGGGATCATATAAAACTTCAACAATGCTTGACTTAAAACGACGTAAACCAATGGAGGTAAAGTACTTGTTTCAAAAACCCCTAGAACGTGCGAAGATACTAAAGGTTCCAACGCCTCATCTGAGTACCATTGTTGGAAAAATAGAAACGTTACAAAAAGTGCATGGTTTGTATTAGAAATATTGAATTTTAGCAATCAGCTTTGATGATGAGTGTTCCTACCAACGACTTTAAAGCGTGTCAAAAAATATAGCTAAAATATCTTAGCTCGACTAAAATTGATTGACGATGAGTAACACTTAAAATTCATTCAATGCTTGTATCTAGACTCCATTTTAACATATCTGTTATCATCTCCTCTGCAAGATGGTTCACAACAATTTCACCACCTTTATTGATTTTTCTATAAACTGCATTTTTTGCATTAGCAACCATAACGGTATGACCAAATGGAATGAGTGGGATAGAATCTCTACTGAAAGGGCATAAAAGTTTTTCAAGCTCGTTTGATGAAAATGTTACAACATCTCCTTGATTCACAGTTTCAAATTTGTGTTTAAGTGCCTTGTCGAATTTAGCTTTTAAGCATAGATCCGATGAGATTTTTGTAAGAGAAGGAATAGATATTTTTGGAAATGGAATAAGATCCCTAACATCCACAAAGACTTTCTTCCAACCAAGTGCATCTAAAGCATTGCTTATTAGCAAATAATCCTCACTTTTTCTGAAAAGGGACCCTTCTTTCATTTCGATACCTTTTTGATACAGTATTGATTCTAGAATTGACTCTTGTTTCTCTGTTTCAAAGGATGCCACAATAAACTTCTTATTTTTGGATCTACTGTTATCAATATCACTAATTACAACTCTATGTGGGTAAAGACTTTCTTCACTTAAAAAAGCAGCTGTATTCGTTGGAACCTGAAAATCAGTCATGAAAGCATTTGCGTAAGCAATGCGTTTGCGAAAAAAAGAAAGTGGTTTTAGATATTTCGAATCTAGCCCCATTTCACGAATTATGCTTTGGCTGTTATTTTTATTTGTGTCATTATTCTTTTTTGGATTATTCCGAAATAAATCTTTCCCTGTTTGCTGCATGCCCACGCTAATGGCTCTCTCCACAGTTCGGGGAATACTAATATAAGTATGTGAAGAACAACCTAGATGAGGAGTTGCTAACATAGAAAGCAAAGCAAAAATGTTAGGAGAATCAAATAGTCTCAAAGACGTAAACACAGCTGAATGCACGAATAATTGTTATATTCATCATTTGACTAACCTGTTGTACAAAAAACATTAAAATTTCGTGGAGAAATTGTATTATCAGAATAGAGATTGGCAATGGCATAGCGGGCATAGAGACCGCCTAAGCTATTCCCAACAAATGATATTGTCTTCTTTATAGTATTTGGATCATTCTCATCTTGATCAAATAAAGTATTTCTCAGTGGTGATTCTAGAACAGTCTTGATTTCTTGAGCAAGACGGGCTCCACCATTTGCAATACCGTCATTCGTGTTTCCATTATTACATGTAGTTTTGTGAATGACAAACTCAACTAATGGGTGATCCAATTCATTATTGTTCACGAGAGGACTATGTCTTATTGCGTCCTTCAAAGCTGTTTCAATAAAGGACATTTCTGATTCATCGCCCCACAATCCATGTACTAAAAAGCAATAATGTCGTATTTTACTTTTGTTTTGCTCATTTTGATTTCCAAGCTGTAAAGGAGTGGAACTTTGAAGTGAAATTGCTTCCAAATTTTGGATCATTTTTGTATTATTCGAACGGCCATTATAATTTTGTTTCGCATGAGATGAAAACTGACTGCTGAAACTATTTCTTATTTCCGAAAATGGTGAATGCAAAACATTAGATAGGTTATGGAGTCGATTCACAGGGATGGAGGATGGGAAGAATGGGTGATTTATAAGTTTTGACATTCTCCTTAGCTTTGTTTGATTCTTGAAGAAATGACTTATACGGTAGCTATTGGGGCAAACTGTAAATCCTTGAGTAACTTTAATTTGAAGAACAACAATAAAAGTTACAACAAAGAGTGGTCTCCATGGATTCCTCCCGTGGTTATGTTCAATATCTTGGTATAAGAATGGATTGCTGAAGTTGAATGGATACTGCCAAATCATCCAAGGTGCATTGCAAGACAAAGGTTGGGTTTCGTGATCGTCTCTGTTTTTCAGTATCTTTGTTTTTTAATTAGAATTGACCGTGCCACATTATTTGGATATTTAATAACGAGAAATTGCAGTACATATTCCCTATTTGTCATCATATGAATATGTACATGCAAATGCTACGAAGCATTCTTAGATAACTTTTTATTTTTGGCTCGGAGGGAAAAATCATGGATCTTCATTTTAATGAAAAAAATATATTAAGATGAGTGAGTCTGAAAGTGAAACCAAGAAGCGAAAAGTAGACAACATGGATGGTGATCCCACTCAGGTTAAGAGCAAGGAGGCTGAAAGCAAAGAAGCTGAGCAAAGTGCACCAGAAGCGAGTCCTGTTGTAAAGGAACTACAAAGGAATGATGACGGAGAGGCAATCTTGGAACTTTCGACAAAACGTAGATGTACAATTCGGAAATGGAAAAGTTCTATTATGGTTGACATTCGTGAGGTAATGAGAAATCACACTCAATTGTGCTCAACATTGCTTTGATAATTCAACCTTCTCATTCAACTTATATTTTTATGAAACCTTGTATTCTAGTTTTATGAGAAAGGTGGGAAACTTTGTCCTGGGAAAAAGGGTATTTCTCTTACAATTGATCAGTACAAAACCTTGAAACAAAGCATCCTTGACGGTGAGATTGACCAGGAGCTTAAAAAATTAGGTGCAAGCGATTTGGATGATTAATGAATTTGATATAATTGCAACTGCCCACACCCGAATCAACAATCTAAATGGTTAAATTGATCAACCTTAAACACATTCCTAATAAATATCTGATATAAAATAATTGAATTGACTTCTTAGACCTCTATATTATTCATAGCAACTCCTAGATTTCTTTCTTTCTGTCACTATTGTATGAGATCTCTCGTTTGATAATTAAATTGTTTTACTATGTAATTGATGGAATCTATCTCAGAACACCACTTTTAATTTCAGATTTTTGAAGTGATTTACAATACATTGTAAAGGAATTGGAAAAAATGGAACCTGAATGATTTCATACAATGATGAAAAACTAAGAGCTCTCTTTAGAGTTGACAGCAGTTGATCAAGAATAAAGACCATTTTGATACAAGTAAAAAAAAACACCATAAAACGGTACCTTCACCTACGCATATGAATATTCATTTGTGTACCCAAACTTGGAAAGAAATGATAAGATATGAAAGCGTACGTACAAAATTATGAGATAATTTGTATAGAAAATTCAAGATTTTAGTTAGTGCTCCTAATATAATTTTCAAAATCATGGCTGACGAAGCTCGAGCAATGCTCGATGCCCTCATGGGTGGTGACCGCAATGCCCCCATCCCAAAAGGTGCATCACTTTCCAAGGGCCACGATGGCACACATCAAGGGAATTACAGTAGCAACTACAGGAAGCGTTCTTGTTATGATCCTGATATCTGCCCACTTTATTGCGCTTGGGGTGTAGACCTCTACGAGCTCTTCGTGAATACAAAATCAGATATTGGCGCCAACCCATACATTGTGGACGAAGATGCTAGAAATGAATTCATAGATCTACCCCCACACGAGAAAGAAAGATTAGGATACGAATTTATGCTATCTCGTCGATTACAAGATTTGGTGAGAAACTGTGATCGGACAGTGAATAGAAACAAAGAAAAATTACGCATCGAAATACAAAAGAAAAGTGGAAAGGGTGGAACTGTGAAGGACTTAGTCATGAAAGTAGACGATGAACAGGTAGAAAGAGTGGCTGAAATGCAAGTACAAGTGGAGGAATTGGAATCAGAAGTAGCAAATTTGATTCAGAAATTAGACGATGTTGAAGACAAAGAGAAACAAATGGTTTTGGAAGAAATTGAGCAAGTGAAGGAAGAAGCTAAGAAAAAGAAAGAAGAAGCTCTGGAGAAGAATGTTGAAAACGATTCCGAACTAGCTGCAACGTCTGGAAATTCAGATGAGGGTAATACAGAAGTTAGTGAAAGTATGTCTGAACATCCAGACACATCCAACATGCCTTCCAAACATGAGTTTGATACAGCTTCCAATCTTCACGACTTCACATCTCTGATCATTACCAAGATAAATGAAATAAGTCCCATACTTGAGCAAATAAATTCACAGAAACGTCAATTATTTTTTTACCGATCTGACACATCATCCGACAAAACTGTCTGCGAAGTGAGTGGCAACTTCATGTCCTCTCGTGATGCTGACGAACGTATAGCTGCGCATTATGCGGGAAAGCAGTATGTTGGATGGAAAATTGTAAGGGAAAAACTCATAGAATTACAGAAAAAGGTCGGAAGAGGAGGGGGAGGTCCTTCTGCAATGATGGGTTATCGTGGAGGACCTGGAGACTGGGGCCCACCGCCGCCGCATTACGCGCCTCCCCCTTATGGAATGCAACCTGGTTACGGACGCGGTGGTAGAGATAGGAACAGATCTCGTGATCGGGACCGGAATAGAGACCGTGATAGGGAACGAAGTAGAGATAGAGATAGAGATAGAGAAGATCGCAAGAGAGAAAGAGATCGCGGTCGTCGCGATGGAAGGCGAGACGGTAACGGTAGTCGAGGTAACTATGACTCAGCTCATAGAGGTGGTAGAGATTATGATCGCCACGGTAGGGATCATAGACGAAGGTGAAAACAAATTGATATCCTATCATATTGCTATTACTTTTTATTGATATCAAGTGCGTATATACAGTTCAATGCAACAATGATGAAGTTCACAAAATGGTATTGGCTATGGTTGTGTTTATTGTAATAATCAGGTTGAATGTATAGGATATAAAAGGAGCAGAAATAGTGTTTAAGAGTGAGTGACAATATGAATGCGGTCCCAATATATTATAATCATTATAAGGTCCTTCTTGTATGAAGTACATGTAGCATAGATATTTCAAGTCTTTCTTTTAAAAATTTCAAACTAATGAAAGTGGGGGTAAGTAAATTTGATCAGTGTTCTCTTATATATTTTACTTTAGTCCAAGCATCTTACGTGGGAGAGATCTACGAGAACATGCTATTTATGTAGAGAAAGAAGATATTGTACATATCTAGAAAGTATCCGACTATAGATCGTTTATTGTGAGTGTGAAAATTGTTTTACATTTATGGCATCAATCAATAATTATATGGACTGAAGCGAAAAATCTGCTGATAAAGATAATAATAATTGAAGTAAAGTATTTTACCAGAATCAATACCTTCGAAAAAAATGAAGTAAAACCATTTTTTTATCATTTGTTGAAATACTCTCTCATCAAAAAATGATGAAAAATTGGTAGCTTGCGCCAAGCACACACGTCTGCTACTTTCTGTTTTGGGTTTCCTCCTGCATATAAAGTTACAAATATATGCTGCTGTGTCATATACGGAAGGCTTATCCGAGACTCAGCGAATGGAACCCAACTTTCTACGCATTAATCACGATTACTGCTCATTTTGTAGTGTCCTCAGTGTATATATGGTTTTGTTGAATGCTGCTACGCGAGTTTTGGTAACAACTTCAACATACTTCATCGCTTACTAAAAATTGCTTAGACATTTATAGAGAGAGAATTGCATTTGAAGTCCGTACATACGTACTACAATATATTTCGTTGGGGGTCCGTACAAATGAAAAATGCATCTTCCGGTAAATAAACCTAACCAGCTGGAAAAAATCACTCCTGTCTTATTTAAAATTTATGAACACAAAAGGCATCATCAATTGACGTTGTAGCATTGCTTGATATGTCAAGCATTCTGAATTGAATTCAGTATCAAAACTCTTCTTCATACAATTGAAAATAATTGAGCCAGTATCTTCTCACCCAGACAACAACAAATAAGGATGCAAAACTTAACACTTCACAAAGCAAAAACAAGAAAACATTTCATCCATCATCATGTCCCCAAAATTCTGTTTCTATTCATTTTAGTGCAGTCCATTCATTGCCATGTTTATCGAGAAAGATCGACAAAGTTGGATACATTTAGAAATGTATTTTCTTTCTCAAATCAACGAAGCGTCACAAAAAAATCAATAAAAGATCTTAGTATTAATTCGCCTTCAACTGGCTGCACAGCTACTAGCATTGCGAATACTTCCAACCAGCATAATCTCATCAATAACTTACAGAAAGAAAGCCCCTCACTAAGATCTCGAAAAAAGACTATATCGGAAATAAGTTGCACGCGGGGAGGATCATCGTCACAGCAGTACCAATATGGAGTTAATGTAATTGAAAAACTTCGTGTTGCATTGGCTGGAGGTATAGCAGGGGCCACAGGAACCGTTGTTTTGTATCCTATTGACACCGCGAAAACGTGAGTTCAGCCTTTTTCCTTTTTGATGTAAAGAATATTTGTGTAGTTTGGTGTGTCTTTCGTAAAAAAATATATATGACTCACTAATTCTTGTATACTATTGAAACTAGACTAAGACAAGCAGATCCTGCAAGATATGGCTCTGTCTCCGGTGCATTAAAAGAATTATTCATGGGTGTTGCTGGTGAAGGAAATGCTATGGGTAAGTAGCAAAGACTTTTCAAATATTCTTGATTTTTGTACCATACACAACGGTCATATATTTTGTGAAGTTTTGAAATCAAGTCTATATTAATGATAATAATACATAACAAATTCTAGGTTTGAGAAAAGCATATAGTGGGGTCATTGGAGCTTCATTATTTTCGATACCTTCCTCAGCGCTTTATTTTGGAGCATATGAAACATCTAAACAAACATTGTCGGATTGGGTGAAACGTTATAATCAAAAAAATCAAAAAACATCCTCGAATCAATCTTACATATCAAATGTTCCATCGGGAAGACAACGGTTGCTCATTCATGCACTATCAGCATTTTCAGGAAATTCACTATCTTCGTTTATATTTGTTCCAAAGGAATACATCAAGCAGCAGATGCAAGCTTATGGCTCTGGATCCATGTCATTTGGAAATGAAGAGCATAAAGAATTGATAATCAATCAAAGTAATAATGCAGCAAGAAAATTGTTGAGTATGAGAAGTCTCGTAAAGAAAACTTTGGATGAGAAGGGTATTTTCGGGTTTTATAGTGGTTATGGTTCAACTCTCATGAGAAATGTTCCTAGTGCTATCATGAGGTTTGCAATATATGAAGAATTGAAATTAAGGTGGTTAGGTGAAGATGAAAAGGCTTATGCAGGTAAGCTAAACATTTAGGGACTTTCTGTCAATGTCCTACAAAAATGAAACTCTTTAACTTCAATTCTATTTTGAACATTTGGCCTCTTTCAATTTGTGAATATATTAGGAGGAGGAATATCTCCCATATTTTTCATGTCAGGGGCATTTGCTGGTGCTATTGCGTCTGGTTTGATGACTCCTATGGATGTGATTAAGACAAGGATATCTACCGGGACAATCCCACCCAACATGGGATTGACCAAAAATGTTCAGTGGATTTTACAGGAAAATGGCTGGAAAGGATTATATGCGGGAGTTCGGTAAGAAACGAGGAAAAAAAAAGAAACAGTTTATTGATTTATGTATATCTAATCTCTTTGTTGAACGTTTGAATTTGGGTCTACTGTATTTATTTTAGGGCAAGGATGGTCTTTTCAGGAGCATTTTCAGCTATTGGGTTTGGCACATTCGAAGCAGCAAAGCATTTTCTTGGAGCTAATGATTCACCTTTTGTTTACGAAGAGAAGACACATAATCAGTCAAAAGATAAAGGCATGAATTAAATTATTTTGCCAAAGTCTCTCTCAACTCATAAAAGCTATTTTCTGATAACAATTTTATCATCATTGTATTCCAAGACGCGCACTGTGTGATACTTGTCCCACATGCATCATAAAAAATAAAGTAGAACAACACAATCAACATTCATATCGCTATGGTTTGCCCTGATGTTTTCTGTAGAAGTAAGCTGTAAACATGGTTTTTTGCTTTTCTTTTGAAAAAAGCATATATTTGTATTTGCATAAGCCTTTTGATTACGTATTGTTCACAGCAATTCTCTCTAGAGAGAGAAATATGATGTTTATCATTATTATTATCAGAACAATTTATTTTACATTAAAAAAATAATCGTGAAAACAAAAATGTCAGAACAAACGTTCGACATTGTCATCATTGGGGCAGGTCCTTCCGCCATAGGATGTCTGTGTGGACTCATTGAATGCTATGCACAATCAGGCGATAAAGAACTTCCTTTTCACATTGCAGTATTAGAGAAAGGAATCGGTCCTCCACATGATAAGTCCACAAAAGACATTTCAAACTGGTTCAATACTGCACATAGGACATCATCTTCATGCGAAGTATTTTCATCAACCCCTCAGAAACATCTAAACGGTCGGATTATAGATATACCATGTGGAATTGGATACGGTGGAGGCACGAACGTAAATGCATGTCTCATACGAAAACCTCTCTGGGAATTTGATTTTCAAAAATGGCCAGGCAGGTTTCAATCAAAGACTTACCGAATGAAAGATGCGATTCTTCACTTAGAGAAAATGTTGAAAGATAACAATGCGTTTGTCGAACATAAACCATGTGAATCATTTCTAAACGCTTGTAATGGTGAAAATAATACCTCAACTAGTCATTGTTGCGATACGAGCCATCCAAGCATTCTTCATACATCTGAAATCCTGGAAAATCAATCACAAAAACGAAGTATTCTTACTGAAGAATCTTCGTCAAAAACTCATGAATACATGCGTTCGATTAACATGGCTGTAGTTCCTCAACGGTCCAAATCTCATTCTACCGAGGTTTTTCATCGTGTCAATTACTTCGATGCAATATTATCCCCTCTTCTAAGCAAATACCCAAAGATAAAATCAGCTATTACCTTCCTTAATGGTACACTGGCGCAACGGATTATATTCCAAAATAATATAGCCACCGGGGTGGTATGTCAGCAGTATCATTTACCCAATGATTCTTACAATCACAACAACAACAAAACTTCTTACAATGAAAAACCTACCTTTGTCATAAACGCCTCAAAACAAATAATTTTATGTACTGGAGCTATCATATCACCTGCTCTCCTCATGGTTTCGGGACTTGGAAATGCACAACAACTTCAAAAAGCAGGGATAACTAATATTGTGCAACACCTACCTAAGGTTGGTGAAAATTTACGTGATCATATCATTATACCAAGATCTTTTTTAACACCATATCAGCGGAGAATTCAAAAATCTCTGAATTCTTTACAAGGATACTATTTACTACAAGAAGAGCTCCTACATCATAATTCCAATACAACTGTGCAATACAGAAGAGATGAAGAAATATTTCATTATGAAATTGTTTTCAATGATGGTCATCTTGTATCTGATTTAGCCCCACATTTCATAGCATCACTCTTCCGTCGTGATTACAGTATACCATTCACATTTATGCCACCTCTTATATTTCTTTCCAATATTTTCTTTTACATTATCAAACATACATTACGATTCCTTTTGAGGTTCATATGTAAATCAACAAATATCACAGCAACTGCCAATATCCATCTTTTAAATCCCCAGTCAACTGGAAGTGTTTCAATAGTTTCTACATCCACAATAACAAAAGCGAAACAATTTCTGTCCATGATGGATATTAAAATAGATCCAAATTATTTCTCTCATCCGTTGGATTTAGATATGTTATCACAAGGATGGAAATCAATGGATACTGTTAGAAAACATCACTTTCAAGCATGTATCGAATTACTTCCCGGTCCATTTAGGATTTTATCTTGTCTTGGAATGAAAAAGGATGATGCAGAGAATCATTTACCAGAATCATGGCTATTACATTACGCTAAAGAATTTGCGTGTCCTTATTATCATTGGTGTGGAACTTGTCAAATGGGTCAAAAACGTGCATTCATTTCTAAGGATGACATCGATGAGAGTTTTGTTGTGACGGAAACATTGGCAGTTCAGGGTGTGCAAAATTTAAGGATTTGTGATGCCTCCGTTTTTCCAACTATTGTTTCTTGTCCAACAGCTTTAACATGTTCAGGATTAGGATACGTTTTTGGTCAAATGTTGGCAGAAGAATTCATGAAGGAATCAAAAGAGGTATAATCATTCATCAATCTATCATTAATAATCTATACTTTTTATATTCATATATTTACCTATCATTATTTTCGTTTACAAAGATTATCTTACCTATGACAACAGTAGCTTCCATTATTTGAGTAAATCAAGATTGATACCCCATTTATTTGCTTTTGCCTTTTGTTCTTCTGGGAACTCGATTTGCTTTTTCGGAGTAGGAGGGACATAATCATTATCGTCGTCATCATCATCATCTGAAAAAGATATTTGTTGCCGTATAGGTCCCTTCCTTTTTGGTGAAGAAACCGTCTGCTTGGGTGCGCTAGCAGCCACAGATGGATCGTTTGCTTTCTCTGATATGTTGTTGTTATTCTGGTTACCGTTGTTTTTTGTCGTTCCTCCCTTGAACATTGTCATTTCTTTCAAAGATAGCCGTTGGGTCTTGGTTGCTGGAGGAGAACTCTTTTGCACTTTAGACACATCTTTCTGAACTCCGTTGTTTAATGGCTTTGTTGCACCATCTTTAGGTGATTTCGATTTTTTCCCTAAATCTCCCCAATTAATGACTGGAATTTTTGGTGGTGCACGAGGAGTATTGGCTGACTTTGTGTTTGACGATTGCGATCCTGTTGAAACATTTTGCAATGGTTTTGACGGTTGAGTCTCTGGAATGGAAGTAGATCGGGGAGATATTGGGGTGGAAATATTTGAATTTGTTTTAGCTGGAGTGGTATTCATGAAAGGTCTTACTCCGACTGAGTTGTTGGTTGTGGGAGAAGGAAGAGGTGAGTTGAGTTGATTGAGTTGTTGACGTTGTCGCTCTAACATTTCATCCAATGCTTGTTTTTTTCTTGTTTGTTCCATTAAAAAGGCTTCGTTATTGTTGACAATAGGAGCTATTTTCGGTTTGGAAAATTTTGCTGCCACATTCAAAGGTACCTTTGGCGTAGAAGCCTCTTTTGAAACTGGTTCAGATTTCGGTAATGGGGCGTCTTGCTTGGATTCAATGAGTGTGGAAGGTTGTTCGAGAATTGGTTGCTCTTGGGCTTCTTGCTGCTGCTTCTGTTGTTGTTGTTGTTGTTGTTGTTGTTGTTGTTTCAGACGAGCATCTTCTTCCTCTTTTTGTTGTGCTTGTTCTCTTTGTGTCATTTTCGCGTTTTTAATTTTTTCCTCTTCTTCCAATTTCTTTTTCCAATATTCTTCTTGTGCCAATTCCAATAATTTCATACGTTCCTGTTCCACACGTAAGCGTTCGTCCTCCTTTTGCTTTTCCAACTCCATCTCCTGCCGTTTCCGTTCCATCAATTCTTCTTGTTGTTTGAGTGTTTCCGCTTGTTGTTTTTCCATGAGTATTTGGTATTGACGTTCCTGCTCTTCCAATTCTTTTTGCTGTTGAATTGCTTTTAGTTGCTGTTGTCTATTTTTCTCTTTTCTTTCGTGTTCTTCACGGATAGCGGCTTGCTCTAATCGACCTGCCAAGTCGAGATTTTTTGATTCGTCAATTGAATCGCTAGTAGCAATTACTTGTTCATCTTGTATTTGTTCTGTTATATCAGGAGGAAAGGTTTGCGATTCTTGTTCCATGCTCAACGGTGGATCTTCTGCTTGCTCGTCATTTTCTTCTGCAATTTCGACATCATTAAGTTGTGGTGGTTCTGGTCTTTGCATAGCAGCCTGGCCATCCTTCCAAATGGTACCGAAACGTTCTGGAGAAGTCACCATGTTAAACCAAGCTTGTTTTTGAGATTCAGTCATATCGTCTTTTGAAGAAGAGTCGTTGTCTGTCTGGGACGCTCCAGCGTTTCCGCCTATGACATCCCACAATGAGTCTGTAGGAAAAGAAGATGATGTAGTTTTCATAGATGATGCTGCTGTATAAGCAACTGAGGCAGTATTAGGGACAGGCGGAGGTTCTTGACGTATTGGAGGGGAGTCATTTGACGGAGACGAATTAGAAAAAGATGGATTGCGACTAAGCGCATTGCTGAGAAAGGCTTCTTTTTCTTCATTGGTAAGTCCACCAGCCTTCATGCGTGAGATTCGTTCAGCTACTGTCTCAGAATCTGATCTAGATGAAGAAATTGAGACAGAGGAGACTTCCACATGTTCTGACACATCGTTGTTTTCTTCTACTTCCTCCTCATTTTCATAGATGTTGCTGACGTATTCATAACTACTGCTGAAATCATCTTCGTTTTCATCTTCGTCTTTTCGTTTGAATTTTTCAACTCGTTTGGAAATAAATGAGCGTAGACCCATAGAAACAACTGTTGATGATAAGTGTTTCCTTCCATGAGCGTATTCTACATTATCACATGTGTTGCGTACTTCGTTGGCAGTAGTCCTACTTTTACTCAAGCAAATAGAAGGAGGTGGAGCAAGTAGAAATGACGAGGCCACGTCTAAGCGTAACATTGCCATTTCCACTATGACTATAAAAGAAAGAATAGAGTACTTCCTATTTCGCATTTTGATTATTTTTTCCCTGTCTCGTTTTTCTTGTTTTTCTTTGGATTTTTTAAAGCGGGAATCTGCAGTCTGTTGCTTTTTTTATTCCTTTGTCGTAGATTTCTTTTTGCTTTGGAAGCCACTCAAAAGATATCGTTTGATTTGGATTTGATTGTATCAAAGGATACCATTCATAAGATCCAAATCGTCATCATTTTTATTCGGCTCAGCCTTCGGTTACGTGCAACTATATATGGGGGGAAAGATCTTCGTCTCTCTAGAGACATCATAGACTGGTCGTACGTACTTTTAATACTTTGATGTCATTGCGATCAACCAATTACATATTTACATATGTGTCAACTATCAAAAAATAATCCTACTGGAACTACGTACGTACGTTTGCACATATTTAACTTTTCATTTTTTGTCTCACATTTTTACACAAACGAAATTCAAATACAGCAGTCACGACTCCGAGAGCCCATGAAAAGATATGCAACTTAATCATTAAGTGTCTATCGCAAAAGTTTAAATAGGAGTAATAGCTTTAGCCAATTTCCAAAGATTATAAAACTCTAAAGAGCGTATTCAATGACTCAACAAGATCATCACAAGCATAATGAGCTGCAAGGTCCCATGCATCTTCGACTACCTTAGTTTTGACCCTATAATCACATTCATCTCTTGGTTCTAATCCAGGAAATCGATTAACTTCCAATAGCCATGGTTTACCTTCACTATCAACAATAAAATCCAATCCTAATATCTTTGGGATGCATAACTGTCCCAACTTGATATCATTCTTTTCTATTTTGGATTGAATTAGATTTAATATACCATCATTGATACTATTTTCTTCATCGAAGTTCTCATTTTTCCAATTTTGATTCAATGTCATTTGAACAGAAGTTTTGATTTTGGACATAAATAGATCATAATCTATATTTTTTTCTTGAAATTGTTCTTTTAGATAGTCAAAGTCATATTGTTGCATCGAGGATTCTCGACCGGAATTGGTCATATGAATGGAATTCAATGATTCGGGATCATTACATGATGGTGATTTTTCAAATGGTGAAGATGCTACCTTGACCAAGCCTTCTTTCGATAAATATACATGCCACGTTAATTCTTGTTTATCATTATTGGTTTTGCGAGGTGGAGTTATAAGAATGACATAAACACGAAGAGAAAATTTTCGTCCATCTTCTCCTAGTAAAAGTGGCGGATAAACTACTTTCTGACATAGGATGGAACTTTTTTCAGTATTCCCAATGGCTGTTAGAGTTTTCCCAAACTGCAAAGCCTCAGATGCTGTCACCAATTGATTTCCGTGTGATCCATATCCTGCGGCATGTTTCAGGATCCAACCATAACCTTTTCCATGGTTTCTATATTTCTCATTTTGGGCCTCTCTTTCTTTTTTAAGATACTTTCTTTCAAATTCATCTAAATCTCTTGGAAAAACAAAACCCTCGGGGCTTATTACATTTTTTTCCCCATTTTTTGATCGCTTCTTCGACATGAGACAATCATGTAAGTGTACCTTATGATCTAATTGAAAGAGTTTGGGCGAATCAAAGGGACACTGATTTATTGCTGCTAAGCGAATAGATTCTTTATCAGAAGTGTCACCTCCTCTGTCCTGATCTCTATTATAGAACAAAGCTTGAAATTGTTCTAGTGTAACTTGTTCATTTGAATTCTGCTTTTCCATAAATTGTAATTTAACAAGGTTATAGAGCCATGTGTATATCAATGAGGGATTGCTTCCCTTAATAGATAACTCCAAATATTTTTGTACTGTTTCAGATGGCTGAAATGAATTTTTGATATTTAATTCCAGAGATTTACAGCATTCATGAACCCATAGACACGTTGCATATAGTCCATAAAGATCTTCATAGCCCTCTAAATAATCATCGTTTGAGCTTTCTTTTGAAGTTAAATTTGAATAGAATAAAACTCGTTTTAGTAAGGATAGCGCTTCTTCATAGTTTCCCAACCGTAATGAGCACGTGACAGACAAAACTACTGTTCCTACCATCTTGTGATCAAATTTAACGTAATTTTTTCCAGTATTGGACAAAGAAATGTTTATGCAAGCGTCGAACTGATCTCGTGCTTCATCATATCGTAATAATCTTTGCAAACACCTTCCTCGTGCATTTCCTGCTTCAATCCAATTTTGGAGGCTGTCTTTCTGCAACTGTGACGTCGAAGTTGATTGTTGTTGAAGAAGATTTATAGCTTTTTGATAAGAAACTTCCGCATAAGTATCACGACCGCATTGAGTCAATGCATGACCGTAAAAAATGTGACCTAATATTTTAATCGTTGGTGGTAACACCCTTTCTCGTGGTGCAAGAGTGCTTTGATTTTGAAATGGGTTAGATGTAAAGGAACTACTATTTGCTCCATCATAAAGAACTTGTTCCCATGCTGATATTGTGGCGTGGGTTGTTTTGATAGTATCTAGTGTGTCATATTCGTTCTCCCTTTTTTTTAACTTTTCTTTATCGGTGTATTTGTGTGCAGAAGAGGAAAGCTGGGATAATTGAAGGGCTTGACGAATTTGTGATTCAAAGGACATAGTGGATGGTGCCAAATTAGATTGGGAAGACGATGATGATGCTGCTAAACCTATACAGTTGTGTAAATTGATAATTAACATTACAATTGTGACCATAGAGGTCCTCACATATGAATAATTGCATGATCCCATTCTTTCCTTAGAGCAAGGGAAAAAGTTATTTTCCTGCTGTTTATTAATTTTGAAAAGATTATCTGCTGCTGGACGTGTCATTTTTCAGGTCTATTTTTTTGCAGAAATGTTTCTGACGTAAGGTAATCCTAAACCAATTTCCGTTTCCACGAAATGTTTTACCAAAAAACAATTGAAGATAAGATGTAAATCAACATTTGAGTTTACTTGTATTGGAAGGAGTAACTTCAATTCATCATCTGAAAAAAAGAAGAGAAGATAGGAATAAAGACCATTTGTAAAAGGAAAAAAACTACATTAATAATTCGTTTAGGTTAATCTTGTAATCATTATTTTTGTTTTGGGATTATAATCCTTTCCATGCTAAAAGATTTCTTTTGTAGCAAATTCATCCCGATCGATGCCTATCCATCCAGAAGGCCATTCTAGGCCGATTCGATCACCTAGTCGTTTACCCCAAGTATGTGTTTCCATTTTTCTGTCTAATGTGCCGTAGTAGGAATCTTTCATAGTCATCCCATGATATCCTCTCATTCGATTAATAAATCCTGAAAAAGTTGAAAAATAAGTTCCCACAAATATTCTACCCCGGCTTGCGATTATTGTGTCTATCATACCAAAATAATTGGGATCAATGTCTTCTAGACCTATAAAAATATGTAAAAAATTGATTAATTTCACAATAGGTGTGGGAAACATGAAAATGCAAAAAAATATCCTCACCATCCATGTAATCATCTAGAAATCGAATATCATGATGTTCCTTGATTGGTTCAAAGAAAGACTTGTCCCTCTCATCTGTAGCGATGTATAGAATCTCATTAGGGTGGAAAAGTTCTTTAGAGTTTTCATACCATTCTTTTCCTGATATTTTTGTTTCTTTGTATTGGAAATCACCACGGCGCACATGTAAACAAGAAAATCCTCCACCGCCTTCTTCGTCTACATCAAATCCTTTTTCCTCAGATTCCTTCTGTAATGCATTCACAATTTTACCAGCTGCACAAAAAATTTCATCCTTGTATCGAAGATAATCTCGAACAAAGCGTTTATAATAATTATCAATTTTTGGATTTGTGAAATGAAAAAATCCATAGAAATGATTCAGTATACGGTATTCTGGTGTATCTGTATGAAAATGAATCAACGTATGTTCATGTATCTTCGAATCATAAAGAAAAGGCTTTCGATTCTATTATTAAAATAAATGGAATTGTATGGATGAGTAAGAAAAGAAAATGCTGGATCATGAGGGTGTTATCATGCAGATGCAAAGACTTACTCCACACAATTCATCGACGTTTCCCTTTTTTGATAAATGCCATTTTCCACCGTTAAACGCATCTTCGTCAAATATCATACAGCTATTAAAACCGCCTGTCTCAGTGTTGAAACCAACTTTTCTCAAGAAATCATATAGAATATAGCATGACTTTTCGTCTGTCAATAAAAAATTGATTGATGTCAAGCATGAAATAAGCGAATTGAAAACAAAACGAAAACAAACAAATTGAATCATTTTTGCTTCACTTTACCTTTTTTCCTTCTCACACAAAATTTTAACACGCTCTCGATCCTTTCTCTATCGTTTTCTGGTGTAGTAAAATGACCATCTTTACCTCCTTCCCGTTTCATGAATTCTTCCATTGTTATAATTTTTAAATTCTTTGCTAAATGAGGATTGCGCAGGGGATAAAAATCAGCAAATCCTCTATCCTGATCTTTTTTATCTCCCTACATATTTAAATTTGTTTTGTTTATTTTCAGTATAGCACCTGCATGATTGAAAATCGATTGCTTTGTGTAAAGAATTAGACTTACATCTAGAAGATATAATTTCTGCTCAGGTGGCATAACAAGAGTACGCCCTGTAGCTGCAGCGAAAACAAACATATTTTCCATTGACATTCGAATATTGTTCCATCCTCCTAAATATTGTAATGATGAATTTTATACAGAGTAAGTTTTGGATAATGAATCTGGACTGCGAATTTGAGTAATGGTTGGCAACAGAACGTACCACAATCAAGTTCAAACGTTACATATTTCGTTTCGCCCTTTCATTTGATGTCAAAAACATAAAGAACAAAAATGAAGTTTAAATCTATCGGAGTATATAATTAATGCAAGATTCAATGCTTATTGTAACAGTCTTACCTGTGGAATCTTTCCAAATGGAGATTGAAAATTCAAATCTCGATCTCCTTGAGGACTATTCCAATACGCCAAATGATCAACGTTTTCATCGCATTCAATGTGACCACGCTCTGCGCCTATCAAAGCAGGATAGGTTTCAGTGGACGGCTCTACAATACCTCTCACAGTATTCTGAAAATTACAAGAATGAGAAAAAAATTATGATTGCCATAAACTGAATGATCTCCAAAGAAGGAGATGGGTAAAAATTGTGGATTACCTGTTTTTTCTTATTGTCTTTGAATATCATTCGCATAGCCCATTCTGAACTCAAATCAACATCGTTTTTCCGTACAGTTTGGTCACTATCCAACATTTTTGACAGATATGAAACATTGCCTATAAATCCCAATATAGCTGTGAGAAAAGCGAAAAGAACGCATGGCTGATGATACTTTTGACTCGTCCAACGGCTTGAGATAGACACCATGACGAATTGTGCTGTCCTAGTTAGTTGGTTGATGGCAGAAGCAGAAGATTAAAAATTAGATTTTGTAGTTTGATATTATGCTAACGTAGAAAACAAGTCTTGAAAATACGAATTCGATCACCGGTTTTTGTTAATGATGTTGGATCACCAAGGGTTAAGAATTATAGCTTAATGCTTCGCCGACCAATTCTTTGGAAACAAACAGGTTGCGGACTCTGTTTGGGGGAAGTCGGTAGAGGCGGTCTCTATCTCTACGTAATAGTGAGCTTAAGTAGTAGTTAGCTCATCAACAAACGAAGAATCGTTTCTTAAGTAAATAGGATACAAAGGCCATAATTTTAAACATATATCTAAGTAATATAGATACACACGTATACATATGAACATAATGATAATTGCATTTTGAGGATATTTTTTACAAGCGAGATTTCTGCATTTGGCTTAACTACACTTACAAGAATTTCATCAAAAAAATCGGTGCAAGTATGATGCTAGCTACGGTATGCCACTAGCCAAGTCATAATAATCAACAGAACAATTAAATGACAAAGATCAAAGTGAAAGTCTTCGATTCTCTTTCCAATTACCAATATTACATTCAATTGGAGTAAACAATCATAAAAAAAGATATGTTCACATTTCCAGTCTTATTTCTTTCCTCATGTATTATTCCAGTCAGTTCGTCATCTCACTCCATCACTTTTCTTGAGGGTATTTTAAATGATATGTACAAGCACTATTATCCAGAAGAGAGCCTTGCCTACAATGTTTATACACATCAAATTGAAGAATTTTTGTCAGATTTAGAGAAGTGTTTATTAGAATTGAACGATCCAGAGCTTCCCTCAGCTATTAACGAGCAATGGAAAGGCATGGCTCATTTTTATCAATTTCCAGATGTTGACGATCCCTGGATTAATTGTTATGAAAATCCTGACCATAGTCGATGTACATCCAGTAACTTTGCAGAAGCCTTTGATGAAGAAAATAGATATGCAATTTTTGGTCCCAATACAGATCGAGAAATGTTTATCATGGAACCCTGCAATTATGTGAGTAATATAGCCTATTATCATGGAGCAATTCGATTATGTGATTATTTCAGGGCCGAGGAATATGACGATGAAAAGATTCCAAGAGCTCTTAAGCGGTCTTATGCCACTTTAAGTGCAGGGTCATCTTTTATGCATGCATCGCATACGGATTTAGGTGGATTGTTTGATAATTTATTGATTGCTGTGATAGTATTTATCAACTATCAAGATATTATTGATGCTTTAGGTTGGAAAAACGTTGATGAATTGGCATGTTTCTTCAATCATCCAAGTTTCAATCTAGATCAGAACTTCACTATCAATACAAATGAAGCTACAATGCCCAATAATACCAATGGTAGTATCACATCGTGTGATAATATCAATGCTATTGACGTTGCAGAAACTACTACCTTCTTCTCTATAAATTTCAATGTTTCCGAATGGATGTCTGTGTTAGAGCAAGTCTCTGAATCCATCCCAAATAAATACGAAGTTACCTTTACAGCATGTGTCTACATCTTTATTCAATTAGTTTTCCCAGCACCAATAGGAGATGGATTATACCAGTTATTGGCAAATGCTTTGTTACCACCCAAATTAAAGAAATTTGTGGATGAGGAGTATATACCCATAGCCAAACCACTATTACAATCAGTGGAATTGCCTTTTCTGCAAAGAATACGATTGATAAGAATGTTTTTTGGATCTTTGCTGAAAATATTATATGCCTTTGTTTGGCAAGAGCAAACTCTAGAAGTAGATGTGTCGTCCTGGTTAGGCTTCTTACTTGCACCTGTCGTCAATTTAGCATCGACTATCCTGAATGGGTTTGATCATGGGAGATTTGATTGGAATATAGCATTTGGACGAAATTTATATCCTGGCTTTGATACATGCAATCATATTTCTAAACATGCCTTTTGGCATCAACAAAGTGGTGTAGAAGGTGAGTTTATATTAGAAACACATTTATCATATTGACTGAATATCGAAATAAAAATAGAGATGAATTCGTCTTTTTTTTTACATGCCTCTTCCTTCAACTTGTCTTCAGGATTTGTGGATGTAACTCTTTTGCTTTATGAGTTGGCAGCTACGATTCGAAAAAATGTGTAAATGTGTGTTCTTGTTATATTTCAAATCTTACTGTGTCTAGAAAATTAAAAGTATGTTCATATTAAATTGTATTCAATAATGTCTCCTTTCCAAGCTACTATTGAAGTAAACAAACTTGACGTTCTTATACACATTCTATAAAAGATGGATCATAAAATGGAAAAACGATCTGCACCTAAACGAGATATGTCAACATGGGAGGTCTTTCCATTCATCAAAAGTTCAGCCACAGCCTCTCCTGTCGCTGGACCATTCAAGATTCCCCAACACGAATGTCCGCTCGCCACAAATGCTCCTTCGACCTCTGGTATGCGTCCTATCACAGGATTTCCATCCTGTGTGGTTGGTAGATAACATGATTGTTTTGTATGAGGATCTTTCCCCCCAAGTTCCGTGCTAACAACATTCATGGCGGATGTTAATTTATCTACTACTTCTTCTCGTACTTCCTCTGATCCAGGAGATTCACTCACTAACTGAGGTGGATCTGGAAATCCAGTTATATAAGCATCTCCATCTTTCCGTGGATATACCTCTGGATCTCCTGCTCCCTGGAAAAATACTGCTTGCGATAACACTCGTGGAGAAGCTACTAAAACAGAATGATATTTTACACCCAGCATTCTGGGTACAGAACTCTTGGAACCAAACCAATTTTGCGCCTCATCTGACCATGGTCCACATGCCACTACTAAAGCATCAGCATCAATAACTCGGCCATCTTCTAATTTTACGCCCACTATTATTTCTTTTTCCAGAACTGCCTCGACGACTCTACCAGTAATCAAAGTTGAACCAACCTTTTTTGTAACATCTTCCCACAAACAATTACACAATTTTTTTGGATGGACTTGAGCAATTGTAGCTTCATCTCCTAACGAACTTCCACCCAAAACTCCCTGTGTGTCTGCCCATTCGATCCCTTCTAATTTCTTGCCACCAGGTTTTTGCATGGAAAGATTAGGATTCACTGCTACAGCAGAAGCGGTCATACGTCGATAATCAGTTTCATCACCAAAAAGAGCACCTAATTCAGCATGCAACTCAAAGGACCGTCTTTGTAACGGTCCTACAGAAGGAGAATGATCACTCCATGTTGATGCAAGAAATCCTCCTGCTTTTCCAGATGCAGCTGGTGCTATTCCGATGGGATCTATGATGGTGCAGGATTGATCAAAGTTTCGGGAAAGATAATATGCTATACTATTCCCTATAATGCCCCCTCCTGCAATCACAATGTTGGAATAGGCTGGCATATGAGTGTTTTCTTTCAGGATTGGGTATCAATCAAAATAAATGGCACTAATCTGTGTTGATGTTTGTTTGCAAGAGATCTGTTCTGATTTTTGTGTGTACTATGTACTATGCCTACGTTCTTGAAGATTTTATTGTGATGTAGAAGCATGCATTTTTTGTACAGAAAAGAAAAGGTTTGATGAGATCATGTATTTCAAATAATTGAATGACCAAGAATGGATTTATGAATGGAGCAGATAACACCAGATGCTTTCTGAAGTCAGCTTCATTTACTCTTCTTTTTTATATTCATTTTGAACAGAAAAGAAAGCAAAATTTCGGTTGTTTCACATTTACTTATGTTTGAAAGGAAAAATTAGAATGGCATTTTAAATACTATTTTTTTTGATGATCTAAACAAGAACATTTTAAATAAGACAACATGATTAAGGAGCAAGCTTTCTTCGGTGTCATGATTTTTCTGTGAGTCATTGAGTGCACCTGGTAATTCAAATTATGATGAAAGAGCTTGTGCAATTGAATTCAAATTGTTAGGCATGACAAAGTTAAAAGAGTATAGTCAGGATCTAGTTTAATGAATTAAGAAGAGAAAAATTCACCGTTTTCAGATCTAATTTATTACAGTATCCAAACACACAGTCTAACAAAAATAGAACAAGAAGGAAAGGTTTGTGCTACGGAGTGGTAAGCTTTTTTGTTGTCTGTATATATAGTGTGGAAATCGTATGCCCAAAAAAGAAGTTTCAATGGCTTAAGAATGCAAACTGTGGTCAATGTACAAGTTCGTTAGACGTTCCTTCTCTCTCTCTCTCTTTATTGAATATTCAACGAGGAGACCAAATAAAATGTTGCAATATCCTGAAAATGCAAGATAAACAACAGATGAATATCTACATCTTATAATCCCAAAACATACCGTTTCATTTATTTTATCTTCTTATTTTGAGTTGTTCATAATTAAACTGAGGAACAAAATTTGAGTTCTTAAAGCGATCATTGTCTATATTTGTTTTGGTACAAAAATCGGTACAATTAAATTGATTTAGGCCCACCTCTCAAAAACATTCTGAACAACAAGAGCATGATATATTATTGCTTTTGCAATCAGCAGTTAAATCGCTAATGACAAGCTCGCAAATTCCTTCGTGAACTATCCCATTAAGATTATTTCCATGAAGACGCAGCACATCTAACCTCGTGAGTTTGCTTAAGGAGATAGGTATCGTTCCCGTAATCTGATTATTGCTCAAGTCTAGAGTATCCAAGTTGATAGCCTGGCCTAGCTCTACTGGAATTGTACCGTTGATCCTATTTCTGTGTAGACGCAAGTCCTTCAGAAAATTTAGCTCGCCCATGGTGGATGGAATATGTCCTTCTAAATTATTATTATCCAAATATAGATTCTCTAAGAACTTCAAGGTTCCAATTTCTGAAGGAATTGTACCCACGAATTTGTTGTCTTCCAATCGAAGTTCAGATATAACAGGCAGCCGCATTATACTCATAGGAATTGTTCCAGTTAATTGATTAGAGGAGACTCTGAATTCCGTAAGTCGTCGAATGTTTTCCAGACCTGTGGGGAGCGAACCACTTAGCCGATTTGAATGGAAATGAATTTCGTTAAGATTCGTACAGTTTGTTATCTCGTTTGGAATAGTACCAGTAAGCCGATTCTCATCGAACTTGAGTATTGTCAGTCGTTTTAACATTCCTATTTCAGTCGGTATAGTTCCAGAGATTCTAAAATTTGAATGTAGAAATATTGATAGTAAAGTCGAAAGTACTCCCAATTCTCGTGGTAGCTCTCCAAAAGCGTTATTATTTGACAAGTCTAGGAAGGACAATCTTTTGTTGATGTCTCCACAGATGATTGCAGACCAATCACATTCGTGCTTGTCTGAACCGAACCCTGACTTGTCTCTCCATTGCTCGCCCGATAACCCAAAAAAGAGCACCATTAAGGCGTACCTTTGTACAAGGTTAGGACTTCGATATGTAAGGTTCATCTTATCTTCCTCCAATATCCATTTGAGGGCTTTACTTTGTGGCGTGTCAACTTGAAATAAAGCCGCATCAGAAACAGCAAAAAGGATTTCAGTAATGTTGATTGTTCTCATATCCGTTGGAAGATTTGATGGCGATATGGTTGGTAATACTGACATGGAAGGCCCTGCTTCAAATATTTCATTATCTGTCTGTGAGAAAGGAACAATTATTGCAAGGGTAGCGATGGTAATTATAACAACCAAAGAAACAAGACATTTTGGGTTTATGAAGCAACAAAATGTATCGTCAAATAATACAAGGTTGTGAATCCTCAAAAAGCAACGCTTTTCTTGAACCACGACTCCATCAATTGTTGGAATCGTTACTGTTAAAGAGGGATCGATCACTATATCTTCAGAAACAGATTGAGCACCACTTGGATTTTCTTCTGCTTCTTCAGTGTTATCATTTTGCCTGTTACTATTCTGCCCGCGAAACCGATTAGGATAGATCCATTCAACAAGGGGCCTCATTGCCACAAACTCCTCATCTGTACTCTCTGACTGATCGTCAATGTCGGCTTCACCGTCACTTCGTAAAGTTTTAATCTCAGGTTCTAGATTTCTCATTTTTCTCGTTTTTGCTGGATGAAGATTCGTATTTTTGTCACGAATGTATTCTTATGCTCTTTTTCAAATGTAACGTGAGAATGACTGTCCACACTAATTAATAGAGACTTCCTGCTTTAATTTGAATATTATCATATTCTTATATAGAAACATAATTTTTGTAGGACAGCTTTAGATCGAGAGTTCTTGTTGTTCGTTTCTTTATATATTGTTTATTACATAGTACGTGTGCGGTTTTTATAATAACCAAAAATAGGACTTATTTAGAGTATGTATTTAATTTAATAGGTACTAACTTTTAGCCGCATGAATCGATTTCTAAGAAAGCTTTTTCTATCTTGTTTCATTTCACATTTTTTACAGTTTGTTATCATTTGTCCGAAATCGGAAAAGGACATACCACCTAACTATCATTGTGTATATCTTTTTAAACATAAGGAATTATTTTCATTGGAAATTACAGAAATCTTTCTCATTGAATTCTGGTTATTTCTATGTATTTCGATTAAAATTAATGTTTGTTTTTTGTATGTAGACTTCCATATATCCGATACGAATGGTTCTTCTTTCTGAAAGAAACTTATGAAAATAATTCAAGCGATACATAGACAATTTGAAGTAAAAAAAGAAATTCAATGTACCGTGTAATGCATATGCATAATAGAATTAACGAGAAAATGTTCATCATGTTGATGCGGTAAGGTTTAGAAGAAAGAATGCATAGGAAGAATAGAGAAGTTAATGAATTCAAAGATCTTGGGAACAAATACTAGTCTACTTGGCAATTCCCAGTAATGATGGACAAAAAGGATGTCTATACAAAAATGACCTTATCAAATAACGAATCAATGGAGGTAATGAATAGTTTCATGCAAATTATTTCAGAAACGTTCACTGAAGAAACCAACAATTACATATTGTTAAGGAATGACTGGCAAAAAAAGGCACAGAAGTTAGTCGAATTAAATATTATCCATAATCATAAAGTAGAATTTTCTGAGCAAGATACCAACAAGTTCTGATACAATTCTTATTGATTTTATGATAGCTGGGTAATGTGGATAGGTCATGAGGGAGTCACAAATTACATTCATATGTTAGGTACAGGCCGTTTGGCTGAATATTTGAAATGGTATGAAAACTTGAACAAATATTCCCAGCAAGGATGGGAATATCAGAACAAATGTGTCAATGGTGTTTATCACTGGCATACACAATGGGTGGAAAAGGGCATAGAGATGAAGATTAAAGTCATTTACTCCCTGTGTTTTGATTTTTAGTTCGTGGGTGGATGTGGTTTTTGAAATTAGGGGATGCTTTATTTCTTATAAGAATATAAGTATCTTCTTTTAAATGGTTTCTGTTGGCCAGACAGCTGTTCCAAGAATTCTCATCGCATGTCCAATGGAGACATCATTAACATGAGGATGATATGGAGCTCCATTTGGATGCTACTCAATGCATGTGTGGCAGTTCATGTTCATTGTCATTGAACTGGCCTCCTTGTGTTGAAGAAGACTGATTGTTTTTGTTTTATTTTTATTATTTACGTAGTATATGAGCAGTCACATGCGGCTCTGTATTCTAACTAATTATATTAATGCTATTGAATTGGTTTAATTAAATATATCACTGATATTATTTTAGCTTAAGTAAGTTTTATCTAAATCTTAGATAAATTTAGCTGAAACATACACTGTATATTGCACAGTCATTTATATTTATATTTCTATTGTTATTGAATTTGTATCATTAGGTGCTTCTGGATTGAATGATACAGCAGCAATGGAAGTATCATTGATATTCATTGCCTTGTACAATAGACCATTTCTTTGAAATAAATCATCCAATACAACAGAAACTTCATATTTGTAATTTGCTTCTGGTAAAACCGATTGTAGAAGTCTGTTTTGTAGTAAATTTTGTAAATGGTTGAAATTGGGAGTTGCAGGAAAGGATGAATACCTGGAAATAACTGACAGATTAGATGGACTTTTGTCAAAACATAGTTCCACTCCATTGCCTTTTACAAAAAAGTCAACTACATCAATAATATCTCCAAACATAACCAATCCTTGAAAAAGTTTCCTTAATCCAATCTCAAAACTAGACCCAAAACATTTCAGAAAAGATGTCATTTTCTCGGTGGTATCTATATCCACATAATGCATTGCTGTTTCAATCCTTATTTTGTATTGAGACGAATCAAAGCGTGCGCGCTTGTGTCAATCTTTCTTATGTTTACAACTAATGCCCATTGAAGATCTGATCTTCATTGAGATATAGAGCCAGCTTTCATATGAAAGTTGGATCATTTCCTTGAGATTGAGACTCCCAGAAAAAAATCTTAATGTTGATGTATTAATATACATCAGGGACGAAACATTCTATATCTATATCCATTTCGAAAGGGGAAAGGGTTGAAATCATCAGATTGGATATGTCTAAACTCTCCAGTATGATTAGTGATGTGTGTGAAGTAGTGGTTTTCAATTCCATTTAAGCAGAAATATTGATCTGCAATGAAGTCAGATAGATGAAACATGAAAACTATATCTAGCACATTGGTTGATTTAATCCATTCATCTTCAGATGTTTCAGTCAAATCAGAATTATCATTTACTTTGTACTTTGTAGCATGAGGGATGCAATTCAAACTGTCAGGAACATTACTTTGGTCAGATTGGGTCCATTTTAGTATGAGACACCAAGCAGAACCACATCCTCGAGATATCATGCAATTATTACTAATCTCTGAGGGGGGGATTTCTTGAAAATTTGATGCAATATTGACAATTTGGCCTACAGCATATTTTTCTGTGGTGGATTGGAAGAGAATCAAGGCACTTGGGGTGAAGGACAGAGAAGGAGAACAACTAGGATGTAAATTAACAAACGACATCTGACACAAGGTAAAATGAACCAAACTCACATAATCAAATGACAGATCTACAATGAACAGAAATGGAACGGCGAGAACATTGGCATCAACGTATGGATCTTTATGTATTCGTTAATTTTAGCTTCGTAAAATCTTGAGAGAGATTCCTATTTACAAAAGGTCGTTCAAAAACTGTCGACAATATTTTTTTCTACCAACCTCTGCCTAGATAATAACTATTGTTGAACAAGAAAAGAATTTCATTACCTATTTTTGAAAACTTTTCCATATGAATGTATTATCCATCAATTCATGAAGTTTACGTTTGTAGAATATCTTTGAAACTATTTACATTCGAGATAAATTAAAAACAAATATTCCCATCTCAAGACGCTAATTTGAATGCAAGCATGGTCAAATCGCCAAGAATATCTCTAGTAAGAACTATATCTTCTTCATTTCCTGCAATGATAGATGTACTTTGCTTTTTCTTTTTTGTTGCCAATACTTTCTTTTCCTTCTCAGCAATTTTGAACACATCTAGAGAAGAAAAGTCCGTTTCATCTTCGTCTTCATGTATTTCATCATTGACAACATTGTGAACTACATCGCAAGGTAATTCCAGTCTCAACATTTCGTAACGACCTTTCTTTTTAGATTTGCTACCGTTTTTCGTTTGTCGTTCTTCTACAGTTAATTCCATTCGACAATATATATTAGTTTCCACTAAATCTGTTTTGAACGTGCAAGGACAATCCATTGGAAGAGTCAAAGTCATCGCCACCGTATCCACAGATTCATGCTCGATGTAGGAATGAGCAGTGTCAAAAATAAACGATCTAGCTTTGTTTTTTTGTCCTTGTTCTTTATTGTGCACAGTCCACTCTTCTCCATAAAGGCAGATACCTATCTGTAAACACGATAATAAATCAGCATCGTACATAGTTTCTTCTTTTGAGTCTTCGTCAATATTTTCATCATGTATATTCCTTCCAAACACAATGTCTGGTTCAAAATGAAATTGTAACAAAATAGATCCTCCTGGAGTCATTATTTTTGCTCCTATAATGGTCATAATACAACAGGGTAGTCCCTCTTGATTTGTAATACGGATAGACCGAATATCTGCTGAACTAGCAATGGAACCGAGTCCCGATAATCTTGACACTGCTATTCGGGATGATGAATGGTTAAGTTTTTGAAGTGGGGTAGGAGTAGGAGGTAGATAAGGTGTTGCACTGCAATGGCCAATTTGAATTCGTGCATTAGAGGAATTATGTGTAGGTTGCTGCAAGAAGATGGACCGAGTATTATTATATGGATTATAAGAGAGACAGGCTGACGTTTGTAGTGAGAAGGGAATTTGGGTTTTTATAATCTATTTTGTAAATCAGTTCAATGATTTGATTTTAGAAAAGAGATTGTGTTGTTAGATCAACAATTGAAAAAAATATTTCTTATTTGAAAACTCACCTCGCCAGAGTGCAATTGAACCATAGCGATTGCAGAATAAAAGTAACGGCAACATAACGCTTTGGCTGATGGTGGAATATCCTGAGGCAAATCAACACGAAATGTAAATCCATTGTGTTCAGGCATGGTACCATTATTGCGGTCATTTTGCTGCTTTTCATTCTCCGGACTCTTTCGTTGAAGTTCTATCAAGTTAACAAAATTAGTAGCAAAAAAGCAAACTGTCTGCTTTGACTTTGATTGCTCATACTGTGGATCTTCGATTGGAAGGTTTTCCAAAATAGGATGAGTTCCGTACAGTTCAGCGATCTTGTGGTAATTATGCCATCTTGTGTCCAATCGACATTTTCCAGTTATGTAGACTATTGCTTCTTTGAACGGCGAATGGGATGGCTTCTTTCCTTTGTTACTCATTACTCGATTTTCTTGGGCATTTTCTGTGTTTGTCGCACTTGTGAATTCAGTTCCAGCAATCAAACGAACTGTCCCCACAACAGTGTCCCCGATATTATAGCATGATCGAGAAAGAGTGAGCTCAACTTTTGACTCAGATTTATCTAGAATATTCACTGATTTATGAAAATGTGTTAGTCCTTCCGAATATTCATCATTATTGATTTTATCTCTTCCACCTGCATCATTTGTGAATCCATTAGAGTTTAATTCCATTGTCGAAAGTCAGTTTCACCTTGATGGGTCCCCGTAATCTTTGTTCTTAAAAATGCGAACGTTTAGTCGTGTTAAAAAGTTCGTAGAGGAATAAATAACTAGTAAGTAGTTAGTTATTGAGTGTTATTATTATTGGACATGACCATTTCCCTCTCCATGTACACTCTTTTACTTTTTAGTTTAAAAAGCCAAATGTTTTGCTGTAATAGATTCAAACCATAATTGGCTTTCCTCAGCCAAATAGTGTATTTTCAAATTTTTCCTTCTATTCATCAATACTTCGATTCTTTGCAGAGAAATTCCCATTTAATATGATTTCATTGAAAGATTGATATGTGTTCCTATTCCAGAGCAACACTTACTAACTTAATGCCATCATTGCATCAACTTCTTATTTGCATTTATTTGAGGAGCAGAATTAAAGAAAGGGGATTTGCTTTACAACAGCGCACCTTACATCTATCAACAATTTCGATTTCAATCAAAAGGATGATGCACTGAATTTATTTTGTCGAGTCGTATTATTATGCTGCAGTAATATGAGACGAAACATTTCATTAGGTTTTTTATTTATTCGAGGAGTATGATTTAGTATGATATGATATGTTATGCTGTGTTACTTGTCTGTTTAATAGAAGGTGCATGATATTGTTGAAAGTGTATTTTTTCTGCAATAGACATAAGATTGTAAGGCTTCTAATTTTAAGGGGAAGGGGTTGAATATTTGGTCCATATTGTTAACACCGTGCATTTTTGAGATAAGAGAGTCAACATCCTTTGTGTCCGAGTTGGGAGAGAATTGATAAGATGGAGTTACTGTGTGATTTTGGTAGGGGCGTAATAGATAAGGGTGTTGTAGTGGATAGACCTGCATCGAAATTACAACGGGTACAAGAATATTTGATGATCCAGTTAGGAACAAGGGTCTTGTTTTTATCTATCAAAATAAAAACAAAAAAGTGATTGTGGTTTCGTGCTGAATTCGAAGTATGATATGTTGCACTTCCATAAATCAGAACAGATCCACGTATAGGCTTCAATAATCAGATACATTTTATATAAATATTTTCAGATGGATATGAATGTGATACAATTCATAAAGATTTGAAGAACTTGATAAAAAAAAACGAAAACATTTAAGCATCATCTATTTCTGGATATTTTTTGGAACTTTGATAAACACTTCCAGAATACATGGTACATACGTCCCAAGAAACCTCTATTTAGAGCAAGGAGTTGTTTCGTTTTCAAGAATCAAATTTTAATTGAATACATCATTTGGTTGTTCCTATTCACACATAAGGATATGAGAGACAGAGAGAAGGATAGAAAGGAAAACTGCCACATCTTCATCTTTCAACCATTCCATCAAATGAATTCACATTTGGCACTGTGAAAAACTCTAGCTCATCTTAAAATAACATTGAGATGATTATATGATATCAAAATATTTATTTACATGAAAAATGAATAGGTATGGAGAAAGGCGAGTACTTTTGCTCGAACGCAAAAACAGAAGCAATCGATGAGAAGCCTTTATCAAAAGAGCATGAATCTAGACATATTTGCTCATAGCATTGTTCCATTCTCATGTACTATACGGTACTATACTGTGTTTCATGACATATTGTTGCTGATCAGCAGCAATCTTTATACAATTATGAAGGTTTGGATTGTGAAACAATAAGAAGACTTGTGTCAACAATATTTTCACAGAAGAAACATCGTCACACCAGTATCTATGAGTATCCATGACTTGGTTGTAGTAAGAAACGGCATACAAATTGAATTTGCATTTAATTCAGATTGAATTTGCACTGATTATCTTTCTAAATTTATTGACAATTAGGAAAGATTTCTCGAAAGAAATAAATTGTATGGTTGAAATTTATCGCATGCTAAAAAATCTGCAAGTCCTACACGCTTCCAGATGGCTGTAGATATATGTTTGACATACGCTGCAAGTAGAGTCGAAGGTATTTGAAAAATTACATTGTTCATCATTGCAATGCAGAAGACATGCCAGTACCGTTGTACCGTTTCTAACTAAATAGTGATGATTGATACTTCATATACGCTCTTTCCATATCAAGGTATGACTTCAGAACTAACTATACTTATACTACTGGGTACAAGTAAGCTAGTAGAAACAAATTGCAAGTTTTCACTTTGTTTTTCTTCGCCTAAGTAGAAATACGGCATCACATTCACATTTTGAACCGAAAAGATACTATTATTATACTCACATAATTATCATTTTATTCTTTAGAAAAGGAAAAAGTAAGAAACAATGGGTAACGATCAATCAGCACTTCCTGACAGAGTTTTCCACGGAAAGACTGGACAGTCCTCTCTTGACCCTTCTGTGGTAGAAAGATACAACGATCTTCCTTACCCCGAAGATACCATTTTAGTTGAGTACGTTTGGATTGATGCTGTTGGAAACACTCGTTCGAAAACACGTTCTCTTCCCTTGGCAAAGTGCAAGTCAGTTGAGACCTTACCTAAGTGGAATTACGACGGATCTTCCACTGATCAAGCTCCTGGTGACGACTCAGAGGTGATTTTGTACCCATGTGCTATTTTCAAAGATCCTTTCCGCCCTCGTACAGATGGCAAGTTCAATATTCTTCTCATGTGTGATACCTACACACCCGCTGGCGAGCCCCTTGAAACGAATAGCAGGGCTAAGGTAAAGAGCAACTTTGACAAACACACAAGCGAAGAAATCTGGTTCGGTATGGAGCAAGAGTACACACTCTTCAATTTGGACGAAAAGACTCCTCTGGGATGGCCTCGTGGTGGATACCCTTCTCGTCCCCAAGGCCCTTACTATTGTTCTGTTGGGCCTGAGAATAACTTCGGTCGTGCCATTGTAGAAGCACACTACAAGGCCTGCATTTATGCAGGAATTTCCATCAGTGGCTGCAATGGAGAAGTTATGCCAGGTCAACAAGAGTACCAAGTTGGACCTGTGGTTGGTATTGCAGGAGGTGATCAACTTATGATGAGTCGCTACATTCTAATGCGTGTTTGCGAAGATTTCCAGGTTTACTGCACACTTCATCCTAAACCCATGAAGGGTGACTGGAATGGTGCTGGTATGCACACTAATGTTTCCACTAAGAGTATGAGAGAAGATGGTGGTCTTGAAGTGATCAAACAAGCCATCTACAAGTTGGGAGCTAAACATGCAGAACACATTAAGGTCTATGGAGAAGGAAATGACCAACGTCTTACTGGAGCTCATGAAACCGCCTCCATTCATCAATTTTCGTATGGTATTGCCAACCGTGGAGCTTCTGTTCGTATCGGAAGAGAAACTTTTGCTGACGGGAAGGGATACTTTGAAGACCGTCGCCCCGCTTCCAACTGTGATCCATACATTGTTACTGGAAAGATTTTGGATACCATTATGGGCCCTGCTGCACCTGTAATCGAGCCTGCTAATAAGGCCCAAGCTTAAATATCATGGACGAATATGTATTGCATTTCTCATGTTGTTTCACTAATCTTGTAGAGTAGAAATGTTTATGGGCTTGATTCTTAAGCAGAAGCTAAGTTAAAAATTATTTTTCTCAATTTTTTAGTTCCTACAAATTTTGCAGTCGTTTATCAAAACCATTATTTTTTTAAAAACTTCATCCCCCAGACTCTTTTTTGTTTTCAAAGCAAACAGAACTATCAGAAATGATAAATCTAAGTTGGTTCAAATCATTTGGAGTTACCATGAAACTATTCTTACGCATTATTTAGGTTCATTATTTATATAAGTTAATCAGAGTTCACAACCAATATGATTCAAATACCCATTCAAAATGTTTCTCAAACCTTCATTGGAACGATGAGTATCCTCAGCTTGTGACGCAATCAAAGTCGCTTTGTCGTCAATTAGCTTGGGCAATTTTGACATCCAATCAAAATTATCAATTACAGAAAAATGTTGCATCTCTCTTAGATGAACTTTCATTTGTTCCACTTCGTCATTGCTCTTCCTTTTTTTGATGGGTTTGAGCCAATCAGTTTGGTTGTAATTGTAAGATTCGTCATCAATTAGTAGGTCTAGACACTTCTGATAATCTTCAGCAGAATTATTAAGTATTTTTTGTAGGTCCTTTTCCTGTTTTTGTTGAATCCAAAAAGTCTTGTCACGTTGCTTGCGGCTAGTTTCTCTTGCTCTTTTGAGAGAATCATCTCTCACTTTTGAATCAGTAAGAATTATTTCCTGAGTTTGTGTCAACTTTTCTTTATTGCTTAACAGCTCTGAATGTTGATACTTTGCCTATCAGCAAAAAGAAAAATTTTTAAATATGGAGGTGTCAACAGTGAGAGATTTACTGAATGATTTGAAATTCTATTTCATTTTTTTCTACTCTTTTCCACTATACTTACCTCTTTCCCGAGTCGTTCCACTTCTTCTTTCATAGTCATGATATTTTTCCTACCATCCTGGTTTTGTGGAGAATTTATCTGCTTATTTAGTTCCTCGAGTTTTGCACGTAGATGAAGTAAGCTTTTTTCAAGAGTCTGTCGTTCTTCTTTGATCAAACCTAGTCTCTGCGTCGAAAGCTCTTTGGTACGATAAAGTCCATCCCGATCTCTTCGAAGAACTCCAAGTGCCCCATGAAGTTTATCAACAATCGCTTCTCTTTGAGGTACTCTCTTTGAATTTTGATTCATGTTATCTTTCTTCTATTTTTGAATGAGTAATTTCGAGTGTGAGGATTTTCTGCTCGAAAAAATTGAAAAAAGGCGGTATTTTTTTTTCCATGGAATATTTCAGTTGCTCATCATTTTTGAAATCAACCTTGCTTCTATGTCATGAAATATTACAAAAGCTGTGGAAGAAATTGCAAGTTCTTTTCGATGCTTTACACCTAAATTTGATGTTACACTTCACATGATTTAGAACACGAAGTCTACTAAAAATAATTTGTTTTCTATTGAACGAAAGATGGTAGGTTTGCTTTTCACGGATATTCATATGCGGAATGACACGAAAAGCATTTTTAAACTAAATTTTCTAATTCAATTTGAATAGGTATATCTAGAGTTTGAGAGAAACGTTTTCTCTTGACATAACCGAGAAAAACACTCCTTAAACAATCATTCATATTCTTTCACTATTCATTCTCATCAGTCAATATTCATTGCACTATACATACTTATTTTTCTTGAACTCTCAGCCTTCATCAAATGAGCTCAAAGATGCTAAGGATTCACATGACACTAGAGGAATAAACTAAGGTATTTCAACGACACTGCCGCGTACATGAAAGTCAGTTTCCATTTTGTGAGCGGAGAAAGAAATGACAGATTTTTCTGACTGGTAACTTCATCCATTGATGATGTCAAGTATGGAAAGTAAAGTTTGTAAATACTGAGATCGATTGGAATCTCAATGATTGAAAAATATCTTTTTGAATTTAACATCCGCTAATTGGAAGTTGGCATTGGCGATTTTTCTTTCAGAGCAGCAGCATCTACTATTTTGATTTCTTCTTTTTCTTTTTCTTCCTGTATTTTATCTCCCGCCTGTTCTTGGAACCCTAAAAAATAGAAATCAACATTTGATTGTGAAAATAAAAAATCAAGACAACAAAATGCATAAACACCAAATATATGCTTCCGGGGGAATGAAATTTGTTCCTGCAATTAAGCACTTACAATCGTCTGAACTCCAAACGGCCTTGTTTCCTCCTAGCTTCTGATGAGAGGCTTGTGCAAGATTGACAGTTAGCACTCTCCCAAGTAATTCAGCGCCATTCAAATTGAACATTGCTTCCGCCGCATCTTCTGCATCCTCATACTCCTATAAAAACGAAAATACATGAATGTTTTAGCAATGCGCACTTTCATCTTCCATCGTCAATACATCAGGAATTAAAAAAAATAGAATTCAAACGCACCACAAAACCAAAACCCTTATTTGTGCCTTTTTGGTAATCTCTAGGAATATCTACCGCTTTTATGTTTCCAAAGGGTATCATAGCTGCCCGGAGCGTTGCATCTGAAATTGTTTCATCAAGACCGCCGACGTATAATGATCTGCGAGATTGTAAAGTAGATGCGGCTTTGCTAGTTTTGGCAGATGACAGGAATTCACTTGATGCACTCATTGACTCCTTTAGCTCTACTGCTGATAGTAGTTGGTAGTTGGACAATGGACACTTTGGTTGAATTAAAAAAAATGCCAAAAATGTCTTTTTACATATATATATTTATTTATTTATTTGTTTTATGACGACACTTGTATTTTTACAACATAATTCAGATTGTATTAGAAAAGTTGCTTTCAGTATTTTTCGGTTTTTCATCGAAGCGATCCTGCTGGATCAGATAGCATCGTTTAAAATGTATGAGATGAATGAAGAAAGTCATTTTCATTTTGTTGGAAGCCGTTATCATATCTTCATCTTGCATGACGGCGTATTCGTTCACGAAAGAGAGACTCAAAAATCCAAGTTTGAAATTCACACGTATGTATTACCGAGTAAACGGTCATGTTGTATGGATGTATGATGTTCTACAGTATTCCACACAATTCGTGAATGTTCCTCCAAGTGAATGACTACTTTTTGCCCAGTCGCGTTTCAGTTTTATTTCAAAAACAAAGGTTGATTTCATAAAAAAGGAGTGAAAAAGGCAATGTCATCCTCTGAACAAAGCAAAAAGACAGTTGCACAGCAAAGCCATGAACCAAATCCAAGTCACCTAGAGCCATTTAACTATATCAATAATGTTCCTGGAAAAGATGTGCGTGGAAAACTCATTGACTGTTTTCAACTGTGGCTTAACATCCCATCTGAGCAAAAGGATGTTTTGTTGAAAATCAAAGAGATAGTTGGAGATCTCCACAATGCATCTTTGCTCATTGATGATATTGAAGATAATAGTCATCTTCGACGTGGAGTTCCAGTAGCACACAAAATATATGGGGTTGCTCCTGTAATAAATTGTGCCAACTACATGTACTTTATTGCTCTCGACAAATGTCATGCATTAAACAATCAAAAAGCCATGCAAGTATTTGTGCAAGAGATGCTCAACTTACATAGAGGCCAGGGCAATGATATCATGGTAAGTTTTAAATTTATGCAGAATTTTGTGTACGGCACTTAGCCACTATGATCTCATGCAGTAATTTTTAAAATGTGTCTCTATCGAATGAAAAGTGGAGAGATAATTTGAGTTGCCCAACAGAGGAACAGTATTGTCAAATGGTTATCGATAAGACAGGGGGTAAGTTCATTATATACACAATTTAATTTATATGTACCTTTACTGAATACAATAGACGAAATGACTGATTCTTATCAAAATTTGCTTTCACACAAAAAGGACTTTTCCGGCTAGCTGTGGGACTTATGCAATCATTTGCATCTACTAAGATAAATTCAGATTTTACACCATTGGTGGATAAGCTTGCGATGTATTTTCAAATACGTGATGATTTAATCAATCTAGCAGACCCAGAATATTTCAAATCTAAAAGTTTTTGTGAGGATTTAACAGAAGGTAAATTCTCTTTCCCTATTATTCACTGCGTGAGAAATGATCCTTTGGATCATACAATCCTTTCTATTCTCAAGCAAAAAACTAGTGATTTAGATGTTAAGAAATATGCACAAGGATTTATGCGGGAAGCTGGTAGCTTGGTCTATACTCGAGAGAGGTGCAGAAGTTTAAAGGTAGAGATAATCCAGTTAGTTGACGAACTTGGGGGGAATACACCTTTGCTAAAATTATTAGATATTCTAGATGTTCAAGTAGATGGCCTTACAGACGATGTGGTATCTCCTCAAGGGAAACTAAATGCTACAAATGGGAATAAACAAATTGATTCCGCATAACTCTGAATATTAACTATATTTAACTGAAACTCCACTGAGCCTTTCATAATTTCATAAATTTGTCATGCTTTCAAATGTATACAACCACTATTTTAGTCATAAAAAATTTACTGCAAGTAAAAGTCGATGTTCATTTAATGTTTATAGACGGATCGGATAGCGAAATACTTTAAAAGTTATTAGGTACAAATAAACAAGAAAGAAATGAAAATTAGCTCCATCATCACAAAGTATGATTCATCACTTCAAGCACTTTTGAACAATAACTAAAAGTTGATCCGAAATGGCCTTTCGAAATAAAAAAAAGAAATTCTTCACTTTTTTAGTTTTGTGACAACCGCGGAAGGAACTATACCTTGCATGGAGTCGTCTTTAGCTTCTTCTGTATCTTTTTTCGCTCTGGGAATTGTGGAGGGTTTGCTTGAACTAGGTTGTTGGGAAGGTGATTGAAATGGTGCCGGTTGCGCATTCATTACAGAAACAACCCCTCCTTGAAAATTCATAGGAACCATTGGGGGTGGAACCATCGTACTTGAGAAAGAAGGAACTTGCTTCGGTTGAGAGGTTAAAGATTGGGGTACTTCGCCTTCCTGGACATACGTGAAGTTAAAGCTAGATTGAGGAGCTTGATGCACGGGTGGAATTTGAGGGGAAATGCTGGTTTTCATCATCATTTCTTCCAAAGCTTTGGTAGCGGATGGTTTCTGGGGACCAGATTGGATAGGTGCTGTTGTTGGCGCACTTGGTGGAGCTGCGGGTAACGGTATATTCATAAGATCGTCCATTGATTGCTGTGCTTGTTCCGGTGGCTTTGTGCTCGACGCAACCATTTTATTCCCAAGACCAAGTTTAGCCTTTAGAGCAGCTGTAGCATCTACGCTCTTAATTTTACCATTCGAAATGGACGTTTGAGATGCCAAGGTACCATTATCTGCCGTTACCCCAAGTAATGACTTCAATCCAGCCGATGCAGTGTCATGCTTTGTGCGCATAGAGGGTTTTTTTCCTGTGCTCACATATTGACGCCATGCCTGTAATCCATACTTGACACTTCGATTGATATTTTTGAATCCAGTCGAGCTTCCTTGGGGGGGCTTCGCTTCTTTCCATCCTGCTTGTTTATTCTCCCGACCCGCTATATTTAGAGAGTTACGAAGCGGGGTGGCAGTTTTGACAGGCGAAATGTTTTGTCGCACACCATTGTTTCGTTGTGCCGACACTATAGCTTTCTTTTCGTTTGAGAGTTGTTCGTCTCCTTTTACCTTTTGAGTTTTAGCAGGAAGAATCTTTTCAATTACCTCCTTGCTATCAGCTGCTGATATTTTGAGCATATGAGCCCAGACGCACAATTTACCTCGAAAGTTACTACAAGAGCCTTGAAGTGTTGAGCCTCCGATAAATTCCTCGTCCATAATCACTTCAACGCAGCCGGATTTTGAATCATGTACTGATACAACTGTTCCGCGAGCACCAAAAACAATTCCATTGGCACATAAATTAGCAATACGATCACCGAGCTCAGGTGGAGAGCCATCGTTATAATCGATCGTCTGAACGACACTCGTAGGCAAGATAGAACCTTCAAGAAATATAGCTGAAGGGGGCAATCTTACATTGACTTCTTTTAAAGGTCCAGATTGCTCTTGAGCTGCAAGTCTTACATCTGACGCTCTTTCAACTGCTACTGCGGCCGAGCGGGGCATAGATTTAGTAGATGACGGTGTACGAGGAAGTTTTGCACTCTCATTATTATCCAGCCATTCCCTTACTTTTGGTAACATGGCCTCACCCGATGGCCCAAAAACTTTCTTCGCATCATAAAATCGTTCATTCGAAAACTTATTCATGAAAGAAAAAATTTGAGGAAATTGCTGTCTATACGCAGCGAGAAGCCTAATAGCTTGTGGCGTAAATTCCCATTCTACTCGTTTAGCATTTCTATCGTTTTCTTCTTCAGTGTTACGACTACTTCCAACAACTAGTAAGGAGTCTCCAGTATCCCAAGCACCTTTCTTGGCATCTTTAGATTTATTTTTTTCTCCATTATTTTTAACCCTAGAATATCCGTTAACACAAGTTTGATCTTTGTACGTTAGGTTCAGTCCAAGGTCGTATCTCCCAGGATCACAAGAAACACTTCCTGCGATTCTTAGAAAAACATGAGTCTTCAACCGTAAAAGTTTTGCAGCTTCAAAAGCAGAGATATATGTGTCCGTGACAGTCCTTGCAATTGCCAATCCAAACGGAGGCTCAGGAGGAATTACCGTCAGTTTTATACCCATTTTATCTTTATCAGCTACGCCTAATATCGTTCCTTTACATCCTCTATATTTCCCTTTTGTAATCAATACATTGGAATCGATAGGAAAACGATCTTGCAATTTTAGTGGACCTCTTTCTATGAAACGAGGATCTGGTGCGGGGGCTTTCCACAAAACCATTTGTAATGGGACCTGTGCTTCTTCCTTCCCAAATATCTTTTTAGTTGATCCATCAATATGAGACGTTTTCATACCCTGAAGCGGTTTCAACTTGAGTCGAATCTGGATATCCCCTATGACTACCCCTCCTGAACCGGGTATTCCACTTCCAGCTAAATATTGTTGTACTAAAGTTTGCGATTCCGTTTCCCAATTCTCGCTCTGATTTTTTTTGAATTCTCTAATTTTCTTTGATTTCCCTTTACCCAACTTTACCTCACACGAAGAATCAGAAACTCCTACCACCTAAAGAGCAATAAAATAAATCTAAAGTTAAGTATACATAAGACATAATGAGCGGGGGAAAGGATATTACGAAAACTTACCTTCGCTTCGTGCATCATTGGCCAATTGATGTAGAGTGATGATCCCAAAATCTTTTCAGCAAGCATGCTAGCGCTGGGTAGTTGCGGAAGTTTATGCAATGTCAGAACTCTTGTCGAGTACTTAGAAGCACTCCCGAAGCAATTGAGTCCAACTGCATTCATTTCATTGTAAGTGATAGGAATCACATTCAATGATGGGAAACCAGGAAATGGGATTTGAGTCCCAGGTACAAGCTCAGCTTTGAATGAAACTTCTGTGCCTTCATTTTCTTTAATCACATCAACTCTTGAATTACAGTTTACAATATCAGGTATTCCAATACTTCTATTAAAAGAAGGAACTGTCCCTTTCGTAGTTAAATCATGAGTATATAATAAGACTTCACCTCTTGAATTTCTTTTCTTCTCATCCATAGTCAGGATACTATCAGGACATTTTTCAGCAATAGTTTTCTGTAAAAGGGAAATATTAATGAAAGGGAGCAGATTTACACCTTCCCATGGATTTCTACATCATGCATTGAAATATAAGAAATAGGAGTTCAATATCTAACATATTTTTTTGTGAAAATTGCAACTTACTTTTTCCCGTTCATATCAACTTCAAATTCTTCGGGATAAAAATCTTTAATAGGAGAATCTGCGTCGCACATTAATTTTCGGAACGGTTTCGGTACTAGTTTTGAAGAGGCTGGGGGTAAACATCCCATCAATTGTTCAAATGGTTTCAATGGAGAGCCTAGATCAAAGTTGATTTCTTCGAATATTTGCGGAAGTCCCTTGAGATCACTAAGCAAAGGGCCTGTATCAATTTTAAAACATGAGAATTCTTTCTAGGTGCATTTAATAATCTTTATTTGAATCTCACCATAATGATAAGGATAAAACCACCCCCAAGAAATGCAACCCCTATAGTAGTATGCAAGACACCACAAGAGACCTTCAACATATGCTTTTCGGAGTGCTAAATGTCCTTCAATATCCATTGGAGTGAACTTCAACTTTTCGAAATAGTATCTGCCCTTGAAATCCTTTTTCCCTGGTTCTGGCATTTCAATAACATCCTTCAACTTTGGATCACTAGCTACTTTCTGAATCATTTCCTTATACTTTTGCTGCTTAGCTTCTTCGATAATCGCCAATTCCTCATCGGTTGGTCCTGCTTCTTTGCCATCGCGTTTATCCCATTTTCGTTTCTTTTTCAGATACTTATCTTCATTGATTTCTCTCTCTTCAAAAATTTCTGTTTCAGCGTCACCAACCACTTTTATGTAAGCCTCTAAACGACCAGCATTTGGTACTCTACCGCTGTCAGTCAAATATTGACCTTGACCCCAAGAAACTCGCTGCTCCTTATATGTTGAAAACAAAAGATCGAAAGCATTTTCTCCAATATCTAGAGAAGGCATATGAGGTAAGAAATCGTTACCAACAAGAAACGTCATAAATACAAAATCATCAATAATGGCCTCCAAATTATATGAACCTTTTTCCAAGTCGCCTGCAAATTCGAGTTCCAAATATTCCCGAAGTATTGATAAATGCAAGAGTTGAAAATCAGACTCTTTGGTGTATTTCTTCACGGTTTTTAAAGAGTTTTTATTTCTATTGAATCCACCACCAAAGTCAACTATTTCACGTAAAAGAGTAAAGTGTGGTTCATGCGAAACAAGACCAAGCATGATAAGATCTGCATCTTGCCCATACATACAATGGCGTGTATTAGGTTGATATCCAGATTGATTCTTCATGTTCCGGATGTGCTGCATTATTTTGTGCTCTCCCTCTCCTAATCGTTTTTCAGGCGAATATTGAATGAGAATAAGAAAAAAGCTACATTGAAACTTCACAATATAATCATTGGAAAAAAAACGAATCCGTACCTGGGATTTCATGTCCGGAAAAAACTACCTTAAGATTTCTCCAGAGTGGGTCATCTTTAATCTTTTGTCTAATAAAATATTTGATTGCATCCGAAACTTTTGCCATAAATTCTGTTCCAGGAGTAATGCAGTTTGAATCAAATGCACCACTTGATGATTCGTTACCATCGGCTTTACTATTTTTATCTAATAAGGGTTTTGCTTTTGATTTAGCCATAAGTTCTTCGTTCAGGTCTTTCGCACTTCGAAAACGTCGGGACCGTTGTTGATTCAGTTTAGCACGTGGTGCAACACCATCAATAGCCATGTAAAGAGACACTTTAGGTTTCACTATTTGTGTCACAATGCGATCAATGTCTATGATTGCGGAAAACGAATCAATAGCATGAGCATTTTAAAGGTGACATAAGAGTCTTTACTTGCAGCGGTAAAGCATTATCAACTCAACAATAAATCAGCTTTACTTACAGTGCATAATACCCAACATCATATCTTTTTCACTTAATGTATCTGACACATCAAGATGACTGGGATGAGTACAGCCATGAATGATTCCATTCATATCCAAATACAAATGATCAAACTCAGGCAGAAGCGCTGAATCTGTGATCACTTGGTTGATTTTTGGATAACGCTCGCTTAGCCATCTATAAAACTGAAGAAGATTTTGTTGAGATCATTAAATATAATCAATGTAAATTTTGTATACAATCATGTTGCTGATTGATCCCTACCTTAGGAACTCCCATTGTTGCGATAAATCAAATTTCTTCGTAATGAAGTGTAGAAAGGACAAAACCTATTTTGTATTCAAACGAATGGTGACAATAAGTTGCTTTTTTTTCCTTGGTGAATCCTGATGGGATTTGAGAATGCCTGTGCACAATCCAAGAGCTGCAACCAATCTTTCGGAGGATGTATATGATTTATTTTGATTACGAATCGCATCATAAGAAGGTACCGTACCGCCGTATGATGATAGTTAGTTACAAATTACCAGTAAGATGGTATTGTAAAAACGTACACCCACACCATTCTGTTACTCTCTTTTTAGTCAATTTTTATTTCTTTTCACGTTTTTTAATATTTTTATATGGGTGATGTCGATTTATTACAAAACTCCAATGATGTTCTTATCAATAGATATACAGGATAGTAAACCTAACGTATTTATTAATTATTAGGTAGATTATAAAATTACTTAAAACAGATTTGAAAATTGACTCTTTATATACTTGGACTACATAATAGGTCTAGGAATATGCAAAGTGAATATTTCCTTCAATCAATTAGATGAGAACTTGTGCTGATCACTTAAGTAAAAAATTATATGGTATTTCCGAAGTTTGCTGATCAAAACATTTTGCGAAATGTATGTGTGCAAAAACCAGTCTTGTAGAATTGGAATGCATATCCTGCAGTTTCATAAATAAGGGCTTCATTCAAAAGAGAGCTACAGCGGTGATGCTGCTAAAATGAATAAATCGATATTTATTTTTGATTTCTCAATTCTAGAGGGATAACGATATTAATTTGTTTTGGTCAAGTTCATCTTTCAAAAGCAATGTTCCCAAAAGTACCCAATATCTAGCCTATTTCACGAAAAGCTTCATTCACATTCTCTGGTACAAACTCCCTTTATTAGAAATTCATAAAGCCGATACTAGAAATGCGAAGCGATTTTGTTCTGGAGGCATTTGATATTGCACTATAATAGGCCGTTCTTAATTATCTATATTGTGATTGGTAATACAGTGCAAACGATTATAAGAGGACACCATGTGTTCCGTTTTATGAATTTGAAACAGACCGCAGGAAAAAGGGTCGCTTTCGTTATTCATTCCAAACAATCGAGCAGAATTATAAAAAAGGCCCCATAAAAATTGGAAAGATGGACGAAGTAGCTGTCACCTGAAAATGAAGTTACCAAATACATCTGCTGTCTCACCTTCCAGATAAAGATCGGGATTCTTCAAAAATAATCCTTGGAAGAAATGACTGTGGTGAAGTTTGAAGAATCAAACAAAAGTAGTAGTAGACTGTTTTATGCCAACTATTTTACGTCATCATTTTTTACGCGAGATGACGGACAATCTGTGACGGTCTCGCCGTATAATTGAAGTACCATCGATGCGTGACAAAACTGATGTTTATTCTGTATTTTCATTCAAAAAAACTGCATACCTATTATAGTACATATATCCTGCAGGAATGTCATATTTCAAGTCCTCGTCTCTGTATTCTCTGTATTCTCTGTAGAAAGTTATATTAATTATATGGAATGGAATGGGTGTACAAACGAAAGATCCTTGAATGTGAGATGTGTTTTCTTGAGTTTTTTTTATCGACACAACACTTTTTTTCACTTTTTAGAAGACTTCTTCATGGACGAGACTTTGCGAACTCTCTTCCATTCAAGGTCATAAATATATTGAAAAAAACATTTATGTTGAAAAGGAGGCATATTGTTTGGTCGTTCTTGTCGTTTTTTCATATAAATTGATGGTTATTTACCGGATTAAAATTCGAATTGGTTGCAGTATGTCATCCAAAATAAAATCGAACTTTACACGTGGTCAGATTCTTGTTTTCATATGGAATATTCACATCAATGAGAGGTGCCTGCTTGAACCAAAAAAAATGGTTTGTCTACGTAGTAGTTTCGTAAGATAGAAAGACCCAGAAAATCAACTCAAATATGTTTTGTACAGAAAATTTGCAGGAGTAAGATTATTATTAAAAGAATACACCTTTTAGAATTACTGGTACGATACCATATATATATGCATGTCTACCATTTATTTTTATAGAAGTCTCGTTCACGTCACAATTTTAATTCACTTCGAGCATTTCATATCAGACCTAATAAATAGACAAGAAAGAGAATGACGGAAGAAAAGAAATCTCCAGAAGCCTTTGGTGTAGCCGCACGTCTAGCTCGGCCAAACATTCTAAAACTGTTGCCATATCGATGTGCTCGTGATGATTATGATTCGGGTGTTTTGTTAGATGCCAATGAAAACGCCTTAGGTCCAACTTCGGTTCCTACAAACTCCCTCGATCCATATGACAACCATCTTACTCTCGAGCGTTACCCATGTCCCTATCAAATTCCTCTGAAAACTATGTATGCGGATTACAGAGGGCATGGTCTCAATCCATCAAATCTATTTATAGGTGTTGGAAGTGACGAGGCGATTGATATGCTAATGAGAATTTTTTGCACCCCCGGAAAAGACAATATCATGACAACTCCCCCCACTTATGGAATGTACAAAGTTTGCGCAAATGTGAACGATGTAGAAATTGTTCAGGTCCCACTAACACCTGATTTTGATTTGCGAATTCCTGAGGTGAGTGACATCTTTCACAACTCAATCTGTCATCTTTTTGCATTATTTGAATAGGTCTTCATTGTGATAACTCACATTTTATATTTTATTCGTGGCTTTTATTTTGTCCATTCTAAATGACATTGGAACCACATTTTAGATGCTGGAAGCAGTAACAGATGAAACAAAATTGATGTTCGTTTGCTCACCTGGAAACCCAACAGCAAAAGCAATTCCACTCTCCCATGTGGAAAAGCTTGCCAATAGCTCATACAATGGTATAATTGTAGTGGATGAGGCATATGTGGACTTTAGCACAGAAGGAAGCGCCGTATCTCTTGTAAATAAATATCCTAATATTGTTGTGCTTCAAACCTTATCAAAAGCCTTTGGTTTAGCAGGAATCCGACTTGGTTTTGCCATTGGAGCACCAGACGTCATTCAGCTCATGAATAATGTGAAAGCACCTTATAATGTCAACAAACTGACGAGCGAGGTTGCACAAAATGCAATGAAAAATGTGCATGTACTTGAAAAAAATATTAAAAGCCTATTAGAAGAAAGGGAGATAGTTATGAAACGATTGAACGGTCTTGATTATGTTGTGAAGGTCTATCCATCTGATGCAAACTTTGTTCTCTTTCAGATGAAAGCTCATTCTAAAGAAGTTTACAAACAAGTGAGTATCATCATCGGTTTTATCATGACATGATTGCGTCTTCCTCGTACGGATACACTTCCTCCACACAGGCTAGTGCTCTACAATTTTTTTTTAATATTTTGTTGCTTTCTGTGTTTGTTGCAGATGGCCGATAGTGGAGTAGTATGTAGATACCGTGGAAGTGAAATCCATTGCCATGAATGTATTCGGGTAACTATAGGAAGTAGCGATGACACCGATGCATTCTTCACCGCATTGGATAAGACATACACAGCTGTTTCATCATCATAATGAAGATAAGCAGAAAGTATAACACGTCTGTGGAGCAAGACATTTTTTTCGTCTTTTGATTTACTTATTAGCTACAAAAAAATTTTCCCCAGCAATTAAGCGAGAGTATAGCAGGAACGAACTTTAAAAATATCTGTTCCTACTTCAAAATAATGATTAATAAACAAATTTTATTTCCAAAATGACTAATATGAGCAGAATGAATGCATAATAGACATACATCAAGATGGAATGACAATTAGTTCGTGTCTTCTTCGTCTTCCCATCCAGTTGCAATGCGTCCGTTCAGCATTTCGCCCTGAGTTGTCCTAAGCCCAACACGAGCTTCTAGAAGAGTTTCTTCCGCTGTCACTGCTTCTAAACCCTCTTTCTGTGTGGCTAGTTCTTTCTCCAACTTTTCCACAGCTTCCGTCAAACTGTCTTTTTCTTTGGTCGCATTCTCCAAACGATTAGCAGCACTGCTGAGGTCCTCCTCAACTGCTTTCAAAGCAGCAGCGGCGCGTCTCCTCCTCCCAAGCATTATATTTTCTTTCGAAGGTGGAGTCACAACGACTTTGTAGGTGACCTTTTTCTCTCTCATCCAAGAATAAGTATTATCGAAACTGAAGATTAACACGCAAGGAACAGTGCCCACAAGAAATTTCCCAGTACAGGGCTTTACATGAGAGTCTACCAATTCTAATGCTTTCACAACAGTTTCTTTTTCTTCCCTCTCTGCAATAATTCCAAGTTTGACATCGTAGTGTTCGCTTTCTACAGTATATTCCACCACGCTACCTCCACTGGAGACATGAATCGGAACTTCCAGTTTCATTCCCGCTGCAAGAGGTACAGAACGAGCCATATATACATTTGGTGTTGTCACATATTTTTTCAAGGATGGTCCATCTACTTGTTCCATGAGTGGTAACGGAGAGGTAGATGCAAGAAGTGTGGGTGAGGGAACATACATGGAATCAGCTGAAGCAGTTGCTTCGTTAATAGCGCGTTCTTCCAGCTTTGCTTGGCGTGTGGCTTGATCCTCAGGATCTAATTCGTTCATGTCGCCGGTCCCTTCAGGACTGGCGTCTTGAGGAGCAGCTACAACTTTTTCAGATTCATCTCCGTTTTGTTCTACAGCTGTTGCTTCCTTATCTTCCACCATGGTTTTCGAATTATATTCCAATTTTGATGATTTTAACGCGACTTAGAGTAATAATACGAGTAAAAATACTCCAAGGATCTTTTTATTATTTTCTACATAAGACCACACTTTTTCAAAAAGATACGCAGAGGAATAAGGAATGCTACGGTGGTTCCAAATAATGATTGTCTTAAATATTGTTCTGGCATATTCATCTATATTTAGTACGCACGATTATGAAGAAGAATCCATCATTTTACATCAGCATTCCATCCAAAATAGAATGATCAAAAAGTATGGCAACACCATCTCTTGAGAGATCAGCAGCAGTTTCTGCAATTATGAATATATTTTAATCTCAAGTTATCAATCTTTCACCTTCAAAGATGCATTCTTGACAAAAACATGAATTATTTTTGCATCGTCTTACAAACCAAGATAGGATCCTACGAAAGGAGAGACAAAAGAAGCAAGACACATATTCATCCAAGTGCTATAACTTTACTGAAAAAGAATTCCACTCAATCATAATAAATATTGTAGTTTGTTTCGAGAACATGAATGGCTATATTATACTCTTATTTATACTCTCATTTAAAAGAAATGTAAGAATAACAATCAATCGAAATATAAACACTCAATAAGAACAAACCCCTAAAGGAATTGAAATAGAGAACATCGGTTATGCTTCTCATACAATAATAAAGAGCTTAGTCGGATTGTTTTACATACGAAAAGTCTATGGACATTTACTTGTCTGATGTAGTACCTCGCTCAAAAATGATAAATCAATAAAAAGAACAAGTATAAATCTAATTAACCAAAGTAAAATGATACATTGTAATTCCTAAACTGCAAGCTGCTGGTAACACAATAGGAAAAGGATTTCATATATTTGTTTTAAATAAGTAGAGTCTAATATTATGAAATAATATGTTGTAGAATTCATTGAACTTATATCCTTCTTATGCAACAACTATCAAGTCATCTACCTTCATTATCATGCACACAGTTTCTGTGGCCAAAGAAATAGCGCTTGTGCTTACCAAAAGAGGCTGCAAGACATTCAAGTCATACATGTTTGTAACAGCACTCTTTTTGACATTGATTCCTGCACCAACAACACCCTCAGCGTGTTTTTTCCTCAGCTCTGTCACAATTTCAATTGGCTTCATTCCTGCGTTTTCAGCAAGTGTGTAGGGTATAACCTCCAGCGCATCTGCCCATGCTTTGACACAATAAGCATTCATCCCAGTCAAACTCAAAGAGTATTCTTTTAGACGAAGTGCTACCTCCGTTTCAGGTGCACCTCCTCCAGCAATGATGAACCGTTTCTTTACGAGTGACCGAACAACACATTGGGCATCATGTATACTTCTATCAGCTTCAGCTAATACCAATTCATTAGATCCTCGGATTAGAACCGTCATAGTTTTTCCTGGATTCTTGACTCCTGTGAACTTCACAACCTTATGACCACTTCCTGGCATAACAACGTCTCCAACATGTTCAGCAGAACCTAATTTATCAGCTGTCAAATTATCAGGATGCGCAATAGGTGTACACCCTAGAGTTCTACAAATAAATTCGACATCGTTTCGTTCGATATCAGTGACTACCAACATGCCCATCTTCGCTAAGAAGTGCAAACTAAGTTCATTATAGGCATCTCTCAAAATAGATTTTTGAATAAGAACCACATTAGCTCCACTTTTTTTGATTTTTTTGCATTGAGAAAGTATGAATTTTCGCTCATCTCTCAAAATACGATCCATGGCTGCGTAATCTGAAACTACTACATTATTGTCCATGTCTGTTTTTGGAGCAGAAAGACAAAATTGGATAAGGGCGACCTTGGCATTAGGTATTTGAGATGGCCCGCCAGCACTTTTTGAGGATCCTTTGTTGAATACAAGTCCGTTGACTAGTTCTGTATCATCGATAGTTCCTCCCATTTGTTGCACCATACGAATTGAACGAAGATCCACATTTTTGCATTCATTAAGATCTCCATCTTGTCCACCAGATAAAATTCCAAGTACCGAATCTACAGCTATAGGCGCTAACAGATCTGAGTTTTGAGCAACAACTTTGGAGCTTAGACAAGTGTTTACGGCGGATATGAGTGATTCACGATCATTGAGATCAACAGGCTTGGCGATTTCTTCTAATATTTCAACAGATTTATCCACGGCTTTATTAAAAGCACCTGCGATAGCTGTAGGATGAATTCCTTTCGAAAGTAAAGTACCACAAGCCTCAAGCAACGCTCCAGCAATAACAACTACAGATGTGGTACCATCTCCCGCTTCAATATCCTGAGATTGGCTTAGCTCTACCAACATCTTTGCGGCTGGATGCAACACATCCATTTTTGAAAGGATTGTGGCGCCATCATTGGAAATCAAAACTTCTCCGTTGCCCATTTGCATGAGCTTGTCCATTCCACGAGGACCCAGGGATGTTCGAATCGCATTAGCGACAGCTTTAGCTGCTACAATGTTTGAGAAACGAATATCTTTTCCCTTTGTGCGCTCTTGGAGCGTTTCTCCATTGTTTGCCACCATTTTTGTTGTAAAATCCGATCAAATTTTGCCGCGTCTCTTACAAGGATTTTAATAATAATAAGATTTCGAATCTACGGTTCGTAAGGTAATTTTTCATTCTCATGTGACTCCTTACGTAGAATGCAATAATTGTTCACTTCGCTAGTAGCTCTCCATATAGAAAGTACTGCACCAACTTTTGAAATGAGAAACTTTTGAATTCTTGTAGCTTGATTGGGAACCAATGCTCCTCCTTCTTTAGCTTTTTGAATTTGCATGACTTTCATCATTATGTGAATACCTCTCTAGTTCCAAGGACATTCTCAAAAACATTGTCAAATATAATCTCCTGCATTGTAACTCATTTTTCATAAGAAAATTTTGAATGAAATATATAAAATTATTTTACCTCCCAAGGCAATTTCATGTATTATTATTATTATTTATTCTAGAGTATTAAAATGTACAGAAAGCTTGTCTTGTGAAGTTACCATATCCTTATTTGAATGCATATTTCTGAAAAAGATGAAAGTCTGATTTTTAAGATTTTCACTGCAAGATTTTCCATGATGGCAGCAGGAAAATTAAATTGCATGGACAATGTAAAAGAAATACTTGAGTCTTTATTTTATGATTATCTACCGTTTAAATTTGTTTGCCTAATTTGATGTTGCCCTAAGACATGAAAAATGATCTAAAAGAATGTGTTTTTTAATCCAAGACCAATGTTGCTTCACACCCGATATTATTGGTAAGAAAGTAAAAACTTTAAGAACATCCGTTTTTGTTCGCTGTCTGGAAATCTCGTAGATGTATCCAAGCGTTCGCGCCGTACTTTATACCTTTTATAACTTCCTGTGCTTCATGCTGAGTACGACCATCTTTCTGACTTGGATCCGAATTGAGCACACTTGGCCATAGCAAAGCTCTCCCTTTTTTGGGAAAGACCTTCAAACCGCCTTGTTGTCTCTTCAAGTAAGGAAAGTTAGTAGCACCTCCTTCCTCTACATCATTCAAATACAAAAAGAAAGTAAGAACGCGTGGACCACATTGTCTTTCAACTTGGTGGGGGATATAGTCATGGTGAGCTTTATAATATTGTCCTTCTGTGTATTGGAGCAACTGCAAATTTTCATGATTCATTTTCCCGATTCCGGTTGTGTTACCTATACGGTGTACTACAGTTTGAGCAAGGGGGTCCTTTTCGCAATCGTCTATACACCATGCATTATGTGAAGTTCTGGAATTAGATTCTGATTTGTCATAGGTACCATCAGGAAGCCTTGCACCGACATCAGTAGACCTTTCATAGCCCACATCCCCACCCAGTTCAATCAAACGATCAGATTCTTCATCAGTGTGAAATGATTCAAATGTGACAACCCAAGGACCGTTAAGTATAGGGTCTTCTCCATATTGAATATTTTCCGGATTAACAATTCCTTTTGGATGTGAGTGCACCACAGGTTCATAATCTTTATATGGGCCATTAATGTCTGTGACTTCTAGGAACATTTTATCTAAATCATCTGGACCCAAAGCATCTTCTGCATTTGGATCAAGTGGGCAACGATTATTAATATCAATCAAATGACAAGAGCGACAGGATGGACCGCATTGCAACTTCATATAACCAGGATTGACGGTACATTCTCCGATTGCTGCCCAAAATGCACACAATTCATTCTTATTCAAACACGTAGATTGAACATCATAGGAGTGCTTCTCCGGTTGAGCTACAATTTCATTCTTTTTGTACAAAATTGATTTCTGGAATATCTCGTATGTTTTATCTGCTTCTGCCCCATTTATCAATTGATGTTCTCCCATTTTCACGCTAACGCAAACATAAAATAATGAGAAATATCAGTATCATTCATTCAAAAAAGAACAAAATTCAGAATTAGTTTCGTTGACACTTACTCATATTTGGAGCATTCGCCACAGCTCTTACGACAGTAAACATGCATATGGTGGGGATTTCTCAAACATTCTCCCTTTGCAGCCCAAGTTTTGCACATATTCTCTTGATCTACACAATCAATGTATAGTTTTTTCAATTTACTAAAGCCATACTTTAAGTTCTCATATTGCTCATCAAATGTAGTTTGTGTCAAATAGGATTCATCATTGAAATCATCTTTTTCACAATCACCGTCTCTCCAAGAGCAAGTTTCAGTATCACCAGCGTTGTCGTTGCCCTTGTCACTGTCACTTTGAATCTCTTCTTGGCCATTCACAAATGCTGAACAGGAGAGAAAGAGGAGAATCAAAGCATGCAGATTTCTCATGTTTTGATGTTGAAAGTTTTTTTTTGGAAAAAAATTATCCTGATGTAGGGAATCACAAAGAAAATCTTTCTTGCTTTGTGCTTGCAATGTATGAAAGCGTGATTGTGTCTATCTTAATCGTTCTTGTTGGAAGTGAGATTAGGTACAAACGCACAGTTCTCAAGCTAAGTAGATCAGTAATGAATTCGTAAGAAAAGATACGTAAACTGATCATGTTTCAATTTCATTGCCATAAGTATTTTTGTACGAGTAGTAATTTTAATTAATGGATGCAATTAATGCAATAAAAGCCATATCTTATTTAAATAAATGGTACTGGGTAAAGGTTTAAAAAAACGACTATGTACATTGGTATTTTTTTCATTTTTTCCAGCTTTGTTCACAAAATTATCCTAAAGTTAATTTTTACTGTAATGCAATCATCACCTTCTGCCCATGACGCAACTCCAGCCAGTTTTTTTTTTCAATAAATGGACGATTATGCCCGTCTAGTGAAGCACAATGTGATAATACGTTAAGATTCAGAATCCGCCGTTGTGCAAAACTCGATATACACTTCAAAGGTACCATAGCATATTAAAATATAACATGAAGAAGTTTCAAGATCAATTAAATCGACCACACCGGTTTAGTTGCAGATTTTTTTCAAATAAGAAAAAATAGTAAAAACAAAAAAACACGAAATTAAGAGTTTCCAAATTGTTCCTGAGCTAAGGGACTCAAATAATAGTGGTATGACATCATTGAAACACGTCATTCTCCGTAGTACAACAAGAATCAAAATAGCACATACTTTTACGAGAAGGAAATTGAAAACCTAAAACAAACAAAAGTAGACATCATGGGAATGGTATTTGGTAGAGTAGACGTAGCAGAGCCTGCTTTTGATATTCTTCTAACTCGTACTGCATCTGCAACACCATATGAGATTAGGAGCTATGGAAAACGCTTTGCCATAGAAGCTCAAAATTCTGGAAAGAAACAAGATGAAAACTCAGCCTTTCGTCTATTAGCCAAATACATTGGAGTTTTTGGAAAACCAGAAAACGAAGGAGCAACAACTATTGCCATGACAGCACCAGTTGTAATGGAATCAAAAACACCAGAGAAAGGAAAAGGCACAGCAATCGCCATGACAGCACCAGTAGTCATGTCCCAAGATGAAACATCTGGGTCAGGAATGATGCAATTCTTTCTTCCTGCTGAATATGATGATATGTCTAAAATCCCTAAACCTACTCATGGTGGTGTTACCATCAAAGAAATTGCCCCTGATGTAGGAGTTGTTCATAGATTTTCTGGATCCTACAACGAAAAAACGAGGAAGGAAAAGGCTATGCAATTAGGCAAACAACTCTCTGAGGATGGAGTAAACATGTCAGAACAAGAGATTTTAGAGAAATTTCAATTTTGGGGATATAATCCACCATTTACTATTCCCTCTTTACGAAGAAATGAAGTATTCATATCTCTCTCTAAGGACCAGGTTGATGACCTTATGAAAACCCATCAAACGAGTTAAATTCATGTTTCCAATTAATATTAATGACACTAGATGAAATTGATAGTGATCATAATTTTATATTTAAAGTAGAAAGCTCTTGGACGTGGAAACGAATTTATAAGATGCTGTACAGTCTAAGACAGACTTCTTTTACATCAATAAAGTTTTTCGAGTCTCAACAGGGTGTGAACGTAACAAATTGTTTTTTTCTGATTCAGATTATAGATGAGAGACTAAAGCAATGCAATAATACAAATGTAATAAATTTTTAAATTGACTTTAATTCCAATTTTACTATTTACAGGGTGAATTGATATCATTTTACATTTGGAGCAAAAGTTATTAACTGCGAATAGAGATCTATCACGTTTACTACATGGCCTCTTTTTCCCATTCACTACCAATGACGTGTTTCAGTTGCCGCAAAGTATTATTCAACATTCGTCTGACTTTGTCTGGTTTTAGCCCAACCAGCCTGCTCACCTCTGTTATCGTTAAGGGTCCTGAAAATCCATGGGGAAGTGTTTTTTCATCGATGAGCCCATATCTAAGTAAAAGTAAATCAACTTCATGTGGGTTTAAATGCTTTCGAAGTGATCTAATCAAGTCTTGCTTCATAAGTTGACTATCGACAGTGGCCATTTCTACATCGTCAAATTTGTTGTGAATGAGGTTATACATAGTCTCCTTGTTGTTATTCCCTCCGCTCGTCTTCATAGGATTAGTTATTTCAGCATCCAAAGAATATATTCGTTGTTCTAAGGCATTTATGCAACGTTCAACTTGCAATTCCGATAGGTTCACAGCTTCAGCTATATCTTTCAGTTCGGCTTCATGTCCGTAAATATCAAAGTGTTCTTTTTGAAACTTCTGAATTTTCTTGTAATGTTCATGGAGTCTTTGTGGCACGTCAATCACTCTAGATTGAAGAATTTGTGAGCGCTTGACAGAAGAACGGATCCAATACATAGCATATGTAGAAAAACGAAAGCCTCGCTGGGGCTCAAATTTTTCAGCAGCTCTAATTAAAGCCTATTTTATTTTTGCAACGAAGGAAGAATGTTAATTCAAGTTCATCGAAATAAGAATTTTACATAAAGATCATTTTCAACTTACTACTACACCATCTTGCATTAGATCACCTGCATTGTACTCACTGCCTAATCCATTCCGCAGGTAAAGATTCACTACTCTCTGGACCATTCTAAGGTTTGAAGTAACTAGTCTATTCTTTGCCTCAACCCCTTCATCTATGGTTTGCCTTAGGGCCTCCATGTTAATCTTCCCCGCAGCTGCACAATATTCAGCATCTGTAGGCTCTCTTTTTAATTTATCCTCAAGATCCCCATACAAGTTTTGTAACCTGATCGCTTCTTGCGTTTTTGAACCCAAGTCTAATTCTTCTTGTGGTGTAATGCGATTTTCTTGATGAATCTCACTTACGAATTGAATAAGGCTGTCTGGTACACTTGCACTCTGACCGTACATTTGCTCCGAATTCGCTTTCTTCACAGACTTTCGTTTAGATTCAATAGCGTTGGTATTTCTTATACGACGTCCTGTTTTTTGTTCTACGATATCTAAACCATCTTGGTATGCTTTCATTCGCGTGGTGTTATGATAAGCCATACCTGGCATTGTGGATGAACGACTTCTAGGCTTTTTCTTCGCATTTGATTTGGAGGCTTCTATTGCTAATGAAGCTAATAATGGATCGACTTCCTCAATTTCAAATTGGTCTTCAACAGAGGTTTTTTCGTTGCGGATTATTCTTTCTTTTGAAGGTGCCACTAACTGTAGTTTTTGGGACTTTGCTTTGGTATTTCCATGCACTTTCTTAATTGATGCTCGTTTCACCTTCAGAGAAGAAACGCGCTGATGTACATTTGATTCTTTTTTCTTGTTTTCTTTCATTTGTTTGTCAACTAATTTCAGTGTTGTTGCAGCGCTCTTGCCCCTTGAGTGCTTTCTTCTTCCTGTTTGATATCCAGAGATTTTTGGTAAAGAACTCATAGATAAATCTGAACCCTTTTTGTCTTTAATGTCTGCATTGTAGCTCGATTCCCCAACCACCTCATCTATATCCATCATGACCATTTCACATTGAATACAGCCTCTCCCCGAGTGTCTTGAAGACTGAGTCCTTGGATCAACTGTGGAAGCATACGGAATTCTATTGGGTTGTGCATTCATGACAAATCCTTCTGACAAAGTAGACATTGTAGCAAGCAAAGTTATCGCCTTCATAATGTTTGAGGATGAAGAAGCCCGAGACATATTACTTATATTTAGAGTTTTTGATCCTGTTTGGTTATTGTGCACAGTGCTAAGATTTGTTTTTGAACCTTGCAACATTCTTCACTTTTGATACACCTACTATAGATCTGGATTGAAAGATATTGAGTTTTCTTGCTCAGCAGTGATGTGATCGAGAGAATTCTCAATTTCACCCTGTGGTATTGATTTACTGTGCTTTGAATTGAAGAGATGATGATGACAACTTTTAAACAGATGCGTAAGCCAAACACATGTACCCTCCCCGGGGAGATTCTTCGCCCAAAATAATTGAGAGAAGTTCATAATCAACTATCTGAGTCATCTTTCTGACGAACGAAGATGTTTTTGTAATGAAAAAAGAAAGAACTCTTAGTATACTTCTATGTAGAAACTTTTGTAGTTTGTTTATCTAAACAAGTTGTTTCTTACGTAGATATGATATCCAAAACACATTCTACATTCGATGAACAACGTTGTTCAAATTATACGAGGATATTCCTCGTGGGTATTCTTTATTTAGAAGAAGGTCGCATTCTTTTAAAATTTGGATTCTAAAATTAGCTTATGTACCTCATGTTTTATTTTTACACATGAAACATTTAGGACCAAAGATAATAAGCATCGGCAACGTTAATGCTGATCAATGGAGATAAGCGTAGGTATGGTACTTAGTTCCATTATGTCACACAACATGACGCTCAGCATAAATCAACTTTCGTTTGTTCAACCTACGGTACGGTACAGGAGTTTCAATGCATGAAGAATCAGAAGCCTATCAACGTGAACTGGAAAATAAGTTAGGATAGATTATGGACATGACGCGACAATATTCTTCGTAAGGAAGAAAGAATTGTGGTTTATACGTCAGCAGAAACGCCGGTATGACGTAAAACATTTTGTTCCTTGGCAGCATTGTTCACTCCTGTCAAAAACAAGTGAGCGATTTTCCGTCTTGGCCTCTCACCCCTGATGAAACGAAGTTAATTTTAAAGTTGTAATTAGTATATTCCATTCGCTGTCATGATTGAGAAAAAGGAAAATATTTGGAAGATGCCAGCAGAGATTGAGCATAAAATGCATTCAAAGTTGATACAGGTTAGATTAAGTTCAAGAAGCAATGCCAAAATGTTGTGTGAACAGAAAACAAGAACGAGTCTTCTATTAAGAATAGAAAACATACTTTAATTTCTTGTCGTGCAACTTTCAAGATAAGAAAACTAACAAAATGGATATTCATTCATAAGTTTCATTATGATGAAATGCCTTTGCACAAAAACAAATAAAAAATTGTTTGTGAGGACGGTTCTATTTTATTATTTGGGAAGCTAATTTTCTAGAATAAAGTTTGACCCACAAAAAATGACTTTTTGACATGCATGGATAAAAAAAATCACTTTCAAGCGGTATAGTTATTTTTTAGGACTCCACAAGTAGATAATTGCTGTATCTTCAACAAACTTGTCTGATGTAGAAGCGTATATAAAAAAGAATGGTGCCCTGAGTTAAATTTTTATTTAGTATACAAACACATAATTTCATATTTGGAAAAGCTATTTATGTATTGCCTTCCTTAATCATTTAAAGAAGTTGATATTGGTCATCATTGTACCCACGTAGAAACCAATTTGTTACATACGTATTTATTAAATCTATAATTAATTTCAAATGTAATAAATACCGTCTATTGAATTATTAACGAGATAGATCCAAAATTTACTTAGCAGCGTAGCATTTTTGGTCTTGTGTAAGCAATTTTATCAAATTGTTGTTGCTGTTAGCAGTTCCTAAAGTTTTTGAAATTTTAGGACCTCTGCTCTTTCGAAACAACCCCATTTTTCTAACCACCCCAACGGCATAGGACTCAATTCCTATATTTAAAGCTTAGGAGAGGGAGAATTGGGGCTGTTACCATTTTTAGAATTTATCTGATTCTTGGTTTTGATTTTGAGAATCAGAATTTGATAGTGAATATCTGAACGGCTGATCAAACATTTCCTTACTGTATTCCATGGGAATTAGAAAAGCAATCAGAGGAGCGACTATTCTTTCGGAAGGTTCCACTGAAAGGAAGAAAGATAGAATGCGCCTGAGAAGCACCGTACTTAAAAATTCAAAGAAAAAAAACGGTCTTAGTAATGCGTTACATTCAAATCAAAGTATGGATGATGATGGACAAACATGCCCTCTTCCGCAAGATGAAAATAATTCCATCGGCCGTACAGATATGAATCTTATAAAGCAAGGCAGTATGCGTTTCAGAAGGAGACGGAGGACTGTTATTTTGCAAAATAAGCGATCAACTATAAATGATACAGAAAAAAGCCATTCTAGTGGAACGTCCAGCAGGTCTTTAGACAGTGAAGTTGAAATAAACAACACCAACATGGATCCCATGAGACTTGATATATACAATTCATTATTCCGATACCCAACTATATTTCTTATTGTATTCGCTGTCTTTGTTAGTATGATGATAGCATCACATAAATCTGTCTTTTCAGACGGTCTTGGAGATGAAATACGCTCCCAAGAATCTTCTCACCTTTTCTTTCAATCCGTTGATCGCGATGGAGATGGTATTTTAAAAGCACAGGAAGTTGCTTTTTTCTTGGAAGATTCTATTGGTGGATCTTCATTTGATACAACTTCCGAAGTGAATGATGAGGTTCATCAAGTTATGCAGAATTTAGATCGTGATAAGGACGAGGGTTTAGAAGAGGGAGATGTTGTTGCCTATTGGGAACACTTAGGAAGTTTGCTTACTGCGGATGAGGTAAAAGAATGGATTGAAAATGCAGTACAGCTACCAGAAAGTGTAGGAAAGTAAGTTCACTTATGTATTGTCATTCTTTTTTATTTTCAAGTAAAACTAATTTCTCTTTCTGTTTATAGAATATTCAAAGATAATAGAATCACGGTTTATGATTTTCCAGAACTGGTTGAAAATAAAGGTGCATCCATTCGTGACGATTTGGGCATCACAGAAAAAATATTTCATAAAAAAATCTTAAGGCATATGCACGCGCGTCTTCTTGGAGTTGGAACTGTTCCTGAGGCTCTTGTTGCATCTAACATCAAATCTAGTCTAGAAAGCTGTTCCACTGTAAGCATTTCATGGAAAAAACCAGATGCACGAGGTTTTCCAGTACATAGTTACAGGGTCCAAAGACGAGATGTGGAGCTCCATTCGAACACAGATAAAAGTATATCCAACTATTTTTACGGGCCCAACTCACATCCTTCTCCAGAATCACAGTGGATAACTGTTTATAATGGAGGAGAACCAACATTTCATGACAATACTTTGCAATTGGGACTTACCTACAAATACCGTATCCAGGCATGGAATTCAGTGGGCAGAAGCCCTTGGGTAGATATTGACATTACTAAATTATTGAAGCATCAAAAATGTACCAAACTTGCAAAAACAGGCAGTCACAGTATATTTTCTTCCGTCGAAAGGAGTGTCCCTAATTCAGCTTCAGGTCTGCTTATGTTCGTTGAATTGATTGTGACATTTGTAAGCATCATATCTACCTTAGTTTATGTTGCCGCTAAGATAATGAGATTAAGAAGGGCATCAGCTCCCTCCACATTGACTGCAACAGCTTACGCCACACCTATACCCTGGCTCATAAACTCCATCAACAATATCTCAAAGAAAATAATCGGAATTCATATATTACCAAATCCCAGTCAGGTGAACTTTGAATCTCATGATGAATCAATAAAGGCTATTGGACTCAACGGATACAAGAAAAGCAATTCCATTTCGGAGCTGAGTGAAACAGATAATCCATCTCGACGACGACGAAAAATGAAGAAGGCATCCTCGGAGCGTTCTATGCACACATTATCCTCCAATGAGGAAAATAATCCAAAACCAAGAAGACGAATGTCGTCTTCCTCTCTGGAAGCATCCGTAGAAGAGTTCCAGGAAGAAACAAAGAGTGGTGGTAGTGTAAGATTCTCCATGATCAAAATGCGCAGCCTTCGAAAAATGTCCTCCAAACGAACTAGTTTGGATACAATCAAAAGTGAAAATGAAGATTATTCTATCAATCTTGTTGAGGAAGAGAGACGAAATCCCTCCATGAACACGCTCGATTCTATAGACAATGATAAACTATGCAATTCATGCTGTAAACCTTACAAATTTGGTAAGAGATACAAGCATCACTGTGCGCGTTGCCTGGCAACCTTTTGCCATAAACATGGAAGAACCACGCATAGCAATTTTACGAGTTGCAAGGTTCCTGGGGACTGTGTTTGCAATATCTGTTTGGCATTAGAACAACAGGGTTAGAACGAAATGCAGTCGAACGTGATCTCGATGCTTAGGAAGTAGAGTAGGAAAATGTAATTTCAAGTAGAAGGAGGAGAAGTCATATTAAAGAAACACGGTTTTGACATTAAAAGGAATTGTAATTCTAGTAGTACAACGCATAAATACTCATAATGTTAGTTATTCCAAAAAGCTTAGAATACGTCTATTAATTAACTGATCATCTGCTGTCATTTGAATCAAAAGTATTTTGTACCAAACACATCACTGTCGTGAGTCTTTTTCCTTCCGTTTCTTGTAGTTATAACAATAGATCCGTCCTCATTTATATTGGGCCTATCTAAACGATTAGCATAGGGTGGTTCTAAAACAGCTCTTTGCGCATCGTTTAATCCCTCGTACATTTTTTCAGGCCATCTTGTACTAGCACTGGCATCGCCGTCAGTGTGAGCTGAGAAATAACTTCTTCCGTAAGAATTCGTCGCAGGTGCAAATCTATAAAGACAAATACGTCTTTGATAATCTGCCTTCCATGACATGGCACCATGAACAGTCCCCTCTGAAAATAAAACAACATCACCGGCTCTTGTCACAGGTTGCATAATATACTCCTGATATCGTTCTCCGTCAATCATTCCTGCTGGCATTTTAAAATTCGATTTATGTGATCCAGGAACCACGCAAAATCCTCCCGCACCGGCATAATGATCTGATAAAATAACACTACAACCCATGAGTGCACTTCGAATAGTGCCGTGATGACATGTATATGCCAAATTATGATTATACTCCCCTGTACCACAATCCACAGTCCCTCCGTGCAATTGAAAGCCTTCCCCTCCTTTGTCATTAGCGATAATAAATGGTAAATGATCCATACGATAGCCTTTGCCTAGCAGACCATGAAATCGAGGGACTAACTTTGGATGAGCAAGAATTGATTTAAATATCTTGGAATCATCTCCTTCCCATTCTAACACTCCTCCCAAGTCTTTCCGAGGGGGACCTGTTCCATAAAAAGCAGTGTTGGGAGTGGCATTTCGAAGAGCGTCATCACTTCGATCTTTCATATTGACTTGATGTTTGTCAATTGCAGCATTGGCCTGTTGCACTTCTTCCGGGGTTAACACATTTCGAACAATTAAGAAACCGTTTAAATCAAATAGGTAACGTTCATCTTCTGTTAGTTCTAGTGGGATATCTTCCAGAAAACCATTGGGTAGTACATCTTTGGTATCTTCCATATTGGTTTCTATATTAGTTTCAACTTCTTCCGGACTGCTGATGAGTGTTGAAAACAATCGACTGTTCTGATTTGGAATGTCGTTATTGTTGCTATTGCTATTACCAAAAGGACTTTGTTCAGGCTCAGTAGCTCGTAAACGGATAGATCTAATTCTAGTACCAGAAATTGCGCTTGCACGAGTGTTATTGATATTACTGATGTTGCAACTATTATTCGTGCTGATATTTCTATGACTGGTAAACGCAATTGGAAGACTTCGCCTAGCTAATAATGATGATGATGATAATGTTGATGTTGCTCTGGATGTTTGTGCAAGTAGAGCTAGAAGCATAACGAAAGAAATGTTGTCCTTTTTCTTCCCGCCTCTCTTTCCAATATTGTTTCCAAAGAGCATGAGAGAACTTATTTTCAACCCCACAATAACAAATAGAGTGGTTATGTAATTAATTACTCACAAAATAATGTAATCGTAAAGGAATGTCGAAAGAATCAACTGTGTGCATCATTTTCTCACTTGGTGGTTTATTTAGGGAATTCCATTCGATTTCTACATACGGACGAGCTTTAAGCTTTTTACTTGATTTTTTACGTCCGGAACTTACGCCAGCATTTGATCGTGGCCATATCGTTTGGTATGGATGGGACTCACGTATATACGTTACCGTACTCTACTATACTTGCTATAATATTTTTAGAATGATTCAATCAGAAGGAAACATCTGTGATCAGCAGATTCATTGTCGTAGAATTTGATATGGATCAGAAGGTTTAAATGGAGAATATCATATATAACTGCTGAATGATGGTCATGTACGTGTGAGAAAGATTGTAGCATGAGAAATAATTTTTATGTTTGAAAAATGACATCTTACAAATCAGCAGATATGTCGTTTTATTCCTTCTCCTCTCTCTCCAATTGTCACTGAAAACAGTCGATCATTATTTGATTTGAACCAAAACAATATGGTTCTATTTGAAATCCATGTGAGATTTGTTTTATCCAGAACCATTTTAAAGGAATAAAGATATTGTAATTAATTCTTAATTTTTATCATTTAAGGACTATATTAGAACTCTTTGATATTCCATTCCTTTCGTTTTGTGACTTGCAAGAAACGAAAGCGATTTCACAATTATTATCTTACGGTATGCATCTTATAACTTTGTCAAAACTAATATTATCATTATATTATGGGAAAAATAAAAAAATGCAAGGATTGGCCTTATCTACGACCTCGTAATATCTAAGATCTCCTTGAAGTAAAGAAACGCATTTTTTTCCAATCCATGATCATCACAAATACAACCTAGAGGGTTTCTTGCAAAGTTTGCACGTAATGAACTTCGATTCAAAAAAATCCATGATCAAAAACAAATATCGATTTTCATTTATCTGCATTTTCATTTCGTTGCTATGGTCTTTCTGCTGGACTCTTTCGGATTCGTTTCAATTGCCACAACCAAAAGGACTCGCACGCACACGCATAGCGGAACTCGCCAGAATTCGTTTCAATAGTGAAGATGACGATGAACCTCCCATGCTTGGAAAAGTTGTAGTTATTACTGGAGCAGCAGGTGGTATAGGAAGGGAATTATCAAATATTTTATATTCTATTGGAGCAACTATTGTGGCATTGGATCGAAACGAAAATGGATTGAAGGAGATGAAAAACTCCATTCCAAGTAATGATACTCGATTTTTTTCGTATGTTATGAAGCAAGAAGATTTGAATTCCGTAGCAGAAGTTGCAGACCGAATTCAATGTAAATTTGAAACCATAGATATATTAATCAACAATGCAGGATTGGGTTACACAGAAGATTATGTCTTAGGGTCACAACAAATGATGTCAGCTCATGGGAAAGATTTATGCTTTACAGTCAATTATCTTTCCCATTTTTTATTTACAGAAAAATTAATTCCTAGCATTTCGAATTCCAACTATGGAAGAATCGTTCATTTAACCTCCACATTTTCATGGAAGGTTGATGGAAGTGCACTCCTACCGAATATAGACGGGAAAGACAAGGATCCCATTGCCTATCGATCTGATCCTGAGAAGCAACATTTTAACCATGTGGATAGATCCTATGCCATTTCCAAATTCGCTCAAATATGGCATTCAAGATCTATTCATGAGTCCACAAATTGCGCATCTGTATGTGCTTGTCCAACTTGGGCCGCCACTGGGATTGCTGGAAAAGAAAATGAAGATTTTTTGAAACAGTTTGCCTTTCCTGTTTCAAATTGTGGACCCGGAGTTACGAGCGCTTTAAATGCTATCCTGCGAACAGATGGGGAGCTGGGTGATGCTCTTAATGATGGGAAAAGTTTCGTTGCAAATTCAAGAATTATAGAATATATTAGGTTTAAAGATATTTGGTATACTTCCAAATTCATCACAAACACATGGATATTGCGGGATATTTTTACAAACATTTTAGCGTTTATTATATTGCTGGGCCAAAGATATACCCATGAAGAGTTTATTATTCAGCAAACTTCTCCAGAAAGCTTTAATGATGAGAAGAAGCGAAAATTATTTCATCAGTGGAGTCTTAATGAAGTAAAACCATGGCTTTAATACTCTTAATAATTATGATCAATTGCTACTGATAAAATGCAAAACATATTATGCCATTTCCATATTTCTCAACCATGTCGATATGGATCGTATTATAGTTGAAGAAGATCCATGGTTGACACGCCGATGACGCAATCGACACAAAGGTGTCGGAGCTGGAGCTGGAGTTGGAGCTGGAGTTGGAGCTCGACTTGGAGCAGGTGTTGTCGGAGTAAAGGGTGCTGGACTTGTTGTTGGGCTTTGATTATTGCTACCAAAAGGAATACCAGTAACTTTATAAAGTAAAGGATCATCCAGCTTTGGACTATTTAGCACACGTGAAGTTCGTTGATTACCATAACAAAAGATAGACGCCTCAAATGGTTCTTCTTCTGTTGCAATATTGATATGAAATTTATTCATAGCATCACTAGAGTGTACTTCAGTTGTGAGAGAGTAATAAAGATCCTTATTTCCATTCTGTGTTTTGACTTTTAGGTAGCAGCTTGAAGTCCCTGTACTAATATTTTCTCCTTCGTCATGATAAACAAATCCATATGCTCCATGTAGTGCTGGATAAATATAATCTGGCAAACCACGACTTTGAGAAGGATCGTAATATCCAACGAGGGTTGTAACTGGAACCCGAAATAAACGTGGAACCTTACGGCCATTATCATCGTTGATGTACTCCTTCATTTGCTGGGTACTTTCGTCGAATTTGCGGTATCCAGTAGAGCTGCTTGGGTCAAACACAGCTTTATTTTCCAGAAATGATTGTATTATTTTGGCAACATAAGGAGTGTACATTGAAAATCGATTCTCTGCAAACCACATAGGGTTACCATTGGCCATAGGGTCAGAACCAAAATTAAATTTATTCAAATAAGGTGATTGACATTCATCGTCCAAGCAATTTTCATTTCCAGAATTTAGAGTTTCGAAATTTGGTATAAATGTATTTGTGCTACTATCCCAACCCCAACTGGAGTTTATCTTGTCCGAGGGTCGATGAACGCTTCCATCAAAACCGCCCACAAAATGCCCTAATCCATAATTGTGTCCTAATTCATGACTCATTTCGTTCCCTGTAGACTCGTCCAATGTAATCATTCCATTTCCTCCGCTTCCACCATGAACAACTCTACCATTTTGATACATTCCAACAGCGTTATGCGCTGCCAATAAAGTGCATGTGAATGGATGTGGATCCTCGGAGATAGCATGAGAGCTATGAATACCATAATTTGCTAGATCGATCCCATGACTAATTAAGATTTTACCTATATGTTCCCTCATATCACCTTTTTGCCATCCTCCTTCATCATCACTTGCGTCCGTATATAATTTTCCAGAAGGGAGCATAATTTCTTCAAAATGCATGGTTTCATATTGGACCACAATCATACGGCTTAAAGGTGCCGTCTCAAAATATTCTAAATGAGTTGTAAAATCGTCTCGAAACGGAAATTGTCCCCTGGGGGGAGTAAGAAAACCAAGATCAATAGTAGTCACCATTAATTCTGTTGTGGCACCTACTTTCATGTCGAACAATACGCCTAGCTTGTTTTCGTCGTCATCATTAGTAGAGGCCTCAAACTGTAATGTAAATCCTGGTTTTATATATTCCCTCTCCAAAATGGTCGAATAAAAATCATGACTAAAAATGTATGAGTTATGCTCGAAATCATCTTTATGATACCAAACTTCTTCTATGAGAATTAATACAATATCTTCCCCTTGAGAAGCTGTTTTGGACTTGAAGCCGGTTCCCCCTGCATTCTTGTATAATATAGTAACGGGCCATGATGAATCAACGGAAAGTTGCAACCTGGAATCAATCGGAATATTTTTTCCATCGGGTATATAGACATCTTGAACCCATGCTCCATTTTGAGTTTGGATAACAATTTGTGAATTTTGAGTGTTGAACAGATCTTCCAAAACTGTCGCTTCTGGATCGTTATGGATTTCATTAAGATTTTCTTGACCTTGAATAGTGAAGGCATTGGAGAGAGAGGATGGAAATTCCACATTATCAATGTTTATGGAATCTAAATTCAAGTATCCTGCATGCTTTGGAATTTGGGATGGGTCCTCCATTTGAATGTTTTCAGAAATCACTTCACCATTGTCATTGAGAACAGAAACAGTAATATCTTGAATTTTGGAGTTTTCAATATTTTTGGGATCCAACATGACCAATGTGTCACGAAATGGTGTGAGATGAGGTTGCTGGTCATTGGGTATACCATGTTTGGATGGAATCACTTGAAATTGAGCAAACAACACAGTCCCGTGCAACACTGATTCATCATCATTGTCCCCTGTGGAGACAGGTGCCGCCGTTGGCTGGATTGAAGAATTCGTTTCATCAGAGGTGGTCCATCTACTATTTACTACAGCTACAATCCACATATTGCCTTCAGTTACTGTTTCAACATGTACTTGTGAAGGATCATCAGGATCATTATTGTACTGAAGATTGACACTCCATGCAGATTCTACGCTCAATTGAAATCTTGAAAGATTGGGAACTGATACTGGATCAGGTAACACTAGAGTATCAATCCAGGCACCGTTGAAGGTTTTGACTTCTATTTCATTACTTTCAGTATTAAAAGCATTAGCTAAGATTTGTCCGAGGGGATCATTGGCGATACTGATTGAATCGAGAGTATTTTGTCCTTGAAAAATATGAGGATCAATAAGGGGCGAAAAAAATGTTGGGTTATTTGGATCAAGGTTATTAGGATTGTCGTTGTTTCGTAGTGTATTATAGTCACCAATGGAAATCAGATCGGAGGGCCAATTGTTAAGTGCCGAATCCCAAAATGTTATACTTGGAAGATCATTATTTTTACTTTTGGGAGGAACGACATCCTGTGCTACAATGATTGCGATTGATGAAATTAGCGGGATAATTGAGAAACAATGAAGGGTCATACTGCTCCTCGTGTTTTTTAATTTATGAGAGACTTTTGCAGGACAATGTGAGGCTTTTATGTCAGGATTGAGTACGATTGAAACAAGGGTGTGTCTTGGTTCAGATTGAGTCTTGGTATATAGCTTCCTAAAATGGAATCAAAACGGTATCATAACAAGACGTCTTCGATACACCTTGCCAACGTCCTCAATCTCTAGAATACAATTGAAATTTAATTCACACCCTGTGTTTCACTTTATAGATTGTCTAGAGCGATGGCCAGATTCGAAATCGGAAGCAGCAAAGTACCGTGCTTGATACGTATCTTGGATATGCAATAACTAGTGTTTTAGATTTAGTCCAATGTTAAATCAAAATTGTGTGATTTGGACTTAAATTAGTTTTAGGGTGGATTGTAAATAAAACCAAATCCAACTTATACAGCAGGAAATTCACAAAATCTTCACTCCTTCAAATTTAGTCAATCAAGCATGAAATTGTAGGTTATGACTTTTTTTAATAAATGATAAATAAAAATCGAAAAAAGTTAGAAATAATAAAGGTGTTTTCCTGCTGTATTATCTTTCACAAAAGAGTTCTTGAATTTTTGGCCAATCTTAATTCCTTTCAATGCTGTTAAAGAAACCTTGTTCCATATTGACACAGGAATGTCATTCCACAAAATTTATGGCAGTATCATTGCATAATTCCAAAGAAAATAATTATAATTAGTATCATATTTGAAGAAGAAGAAGTCAATCATAGTTTTAGCGTGAAGGAGCAAAGGCCGAATCGACATTGGGAACCACAATCATACTCTTTTTAACTTTCCCTAGCGGAATATAAGATCCTTCATCAGGATCTATGACAACAGCTTGTTGCATGAAGCTTGATTGCAATCCCTCATATATAAGCATTCGGATCTCATCACTCGTATCTGATTCCTCGCCAACAACTAATTCCATCTTCCCACTCTTATAACATACAATCTTTCCGTATTTGCCGGCCGCGACATCTTTCAATGTATCGTCATATCCCTCTTTAGAAGTAGAAGTAGAAGTAGAAGATGGAATCGGTTTGAGTGGATTACTGGATGATTTTTGTGTCTGATCTAATAATTCTTTCGCAGTTTGAGCTGCTGTCTGTGCAGCCACTATTTGAGCGAGTTGTTCATCTTCTTGGTTGTAAGAAGATGTAGTATCACTTTGTTGGTTGGTAAGAGAATTCCAGACGGCTTCCTCTGCAAGAGTTTCACTAGATAATGCCATACCACTAAGTGTACTTTGTGGTTGGATACGGGGCAAACGAGTCGGAAACTGAAATAACATCCAGGAATCACGTTCTTTGCGTTGTTCAGTAAAGGAGGTGGTTTGAGTGTCTTGCGAAGGCATGGGGTTGATTTTAGAGGAGCGAATGGGAGATGGCGGTGTGATGGAATGTGTTCGTGCAGTATTATGAGTTGGCAAAAAAGGGTTGAAATAAGGGGGATCTTTTCCTTCTGTGGTTCGAATAAGATTAGGTTCAGTGATGATTTTTTCACGACTATCAGAATTTGATTTATGTTTTTGCCGTTGATCTCGTTTTTTTTGTTGACGGAGTTGATTTTCTTTATGATCTTGAGATAAAAAAGATTCTTGACAGTTGTACATTACTTGAAGGGGGATACTTTCTGATATAGATTTAGGAATTAAAAAAGGCAGTTGATAGGGTTCCAACATATTTTGCGAATACGACTTTTTATTCCGCAACAATTGTTTTTGCAATTTAGAGCCTGTGAGATCTTCATGGTCTGAACTTGAATCTGAGTCATAAGTGTAAGCACCCTGATTTGCTTCAGTTGCAAGTGGATCGTCTTCTTCGTCTTCAAATGCACCTGATTTATCTAATGATGTTCTCGCTAGAATTCCTTCCGCTGGAGCGTCCTTTTTCGCAATGCCAATTCCTCCACCTTCGATTTCACCAACTACAACTTCTTCGCCTTCCACCGTAGAATGACGTCCATCTCCCGTATTCTTTCTCGTAGATAGTTGCAAATTGGACATTCCTGGCATGATGACACTTCCGTCTAATCCAGGAGCAATTTCTTTGCACTTGACTGAAGATGCACCCGGCATCATGTCCGTATTGCGGGTTGTTGATGACGCTGTGGAAGCCCGTGTTGCGTTTCCTGTAAAAAATACTTGCCCTTTGGGCATTGGTATACGTCCTCTTCCACGACCACGACCACGACCACGACCACGTCCTCGGCCTCGGCCTCTTCCTCCTTTGGGTGAAGATCCACGACCTCCTCCTCGACCCACTGATGGAGGTCGTTTTCGATTGGATGCTGCAGTTGCATTACTCGGAGTATTTACATTGGATGAGTTTGAAGTGCCGGTAGGGGATGAATTAGTAGCGGCTGCTGAGGATATTGGAGTTGGTCTTTTTCGTGGTACTCGAGGACGAAATCGACCTGCTTGAGAAGGAGCTTTTGATGGTGGTGCCATGTTTGATTTTAATAATGATACAACATGACTCAAACACAATCTATATGTATGACATATATAATAATAATAATAATAATATGTGCTGTGGAAAAATTGAGATAAATGGATGTCAATACATGACCATATTCTCTACATACGGGACCTACGAGGACAATAATCTTGCAAAAAAAATACTCATTTTTATTTTATGGATTCACAATTCATTTGTTTTGATATGGCAGTTACATGCAGCTAATTGCGTTTATGTGTTTGAGATATATCACAGTTATGAAGCTAATATGGAGCTAGTATGTACATAGTGCGTACGTGAAAAATTGAAGTCGTATAATAGTGATAGATTGATAATGCTTATAATTTATATTACGCTTACATTAAAACAGTTTATCATGACCCACTTGTCTCGTTAACCTTTTGATCTTCGAATGAAGAGAAATTGTTAAAAGTAAAGACCCACTTTTTTGACAGGGGGCAATAACCGAAATATAGTAATATAGAATAGGTTTAGTCATACATTTTAGCTCATCTTTTAAATTCAAATGCCTGTTTGCTGAAGAAGCAATTAAAATATATCGAGCCACAACGTGTAATTT
>Ga0209092_10000088_pt1 | contig 77761 bp, 72 predicted proteins | sample FraStrMetagenome_FD_187446 | JGI IMG/M metagenome (GOLD analysis project Ga0209092, IMG submission 187446) | Marine eukaryotic phytoplankton communities from Arctic Ocean - Fram Strait ARC3M Metagenome (SPAdes) (version 2) | ecosystem: Environmental > Aquatic > Marine > Oceanic | place: Fram... | reverse complement strand
TTTTATTTTTATATTTTTTCCTAAAGTTTTTAATAATTTTAGATTTTACAATTTATTTTAGTTGATTTATAGATTTAATTATTTTAATTAATTTATTACAAGTTATCAAGTGATAATAATATATTATTAGGTGTTGAATTTCAATAAGTGTTGATTTTCAATTATTATTATCATTTTTTTTGATTATATACTACACTATTCAAAGGAATTTTTCATTCCTCTATTTATTCTATGTAGTGAAGGTTTATTTATTATTATTGTTTAATAATAATACTACATTTTTGTAGGTATTATTATTAATTTAATTATTTATATAATTAATTATATAATTTAACTGTTGATTAATAATGCAGCAATATTTTATTAATAATTATCAAAACTATTCTCAGTTACAGTAATGAATTTTATTATCTCTAATTATTTTAGTTTATAAGTTTTTAAACAGCCACGAAGTGGCATGTCGGCTTGCCGACTGTTTAAAAACTTATAGTGTATGTTGTGTGCTGTCATTCACCTCAGATACTTTTTGTATTATTATATCATGCTCATTAATTGGTTTCATCACTTCCTGTACCATTATCAAATATTCTGACATTAACTTATCGTCATCCATATAGTTTGGATGCGCTGCCTCCCAATCTTTTATAGCCTTTCTATTCTTATTTACCACAGAATTAATCGTATCATTCATATTTGTACAATTTTCATCCTCCTTCCAAACATCTTTATTTTTTATATACAATTTATTCTCAGAGAGATCAGAACAATGTATAGGACGACGGTTCAAATCTAACTCTTTTAAGCCATTCACCAATACACCAGCAACACTCTCTAATAATCCCTTATCCTTCAATACATCAAGATCTTCTAATTTTATCTTTAATGAATCTACAAAGTCTTTCAAGTTCATCGCATTCTTACATTCTGTATCTAAAAATATTTGGAAATTAAATTGATTATTTATCTGTTTATCTATATGCGTATTATTCTCCACTTTATTATTAGAAATACTCGGTATTAAATTATCAATCTGATCTTTTTGTTGAGAGACTACCTTTTGCAATTTTTTATTCTCGTTTAATACATCCATCAATATTGTTTCTATCTTATTCGTCTTCTCACTGTTCTTTTCAAAATAATTACTATTTACTATCTTACTACCATTACATTTCTTCTTATGTTTACTTAGACTCGACAAATGTTTATACTTTTTATTACATGTGAAACATTCATGAATGAAGACATTAAAGTCGGCATTTTCGGCATTTTTTCCCACCAGAGAAATTAGCCTTAAATGTTTACGTGTGGATAAATGTTTAGTATAATTACTCTTTTTACAGCATTTAAAGTCACATAACTCACAATCAAAATATTCGGCATTTTTTTGGTTAGCCATTTATTAGCCTACTAGACTAACTAAAAAAATGCCTAAGTCAAAATTGACACAAAAAATAAAATGGCGAAAAAAAATTTATGCTAACAAAGTTTTTTTCTGAAAATAAATTTTAGAGCTTTTTGCAGTGAACCCATTTTTTCTTTTTTTTTATTTTTTTCAAAAGTATTTTTAGGATTTTTTACACTTAAATTTCTCTTAATTCTCTTAATTCTCAAAAAACTTTCAAAAAAAACAAAAAAAACAAAAAAAACAAAATCGTATATATTATTAGTCGTATAGTTCTTATTTTTTTTCTTTTTAATATTATATGATTCGAATTATTAATCTTGAGACTGATATAGAAAAACGGCAAAATATCACCTCACAATTTAATAAATATGATATTAACTATGAATTTCGTACAGGTATAGACGGTTTAAAATATAAATTATCAACTGATGATTTAGAATATTTGAAAGATGTTGATTACAATATCCATACTAAAAAAGGAGTAGTTGGATGCCATTTAGCTCATATTAAATTATTAGAAGAATTATGTAACAGCGAAGAAGAGTATTTTATAGTAGGCGAAGATGACATAATTATTATAGAACCTGAAATTAAAACTATAATAAACGATTTGCTTACTAAAATAAATTTGGATGATTATTCTATTATTTATTTATGTTCTGGAAAAACTAAACCTGATACTCAACATATTGTATCATTAAATGATACATATAATTTATATGATTGTAAAAATAGGTGGTTCGATCAAGGTAATCGACTATATTTAATTACAAAACACGGAGCCAGAGACCTATTAAATAAATATTATAATTATAAATGTAAAAGAGCTATAGATATGTTTTATATAGATCAATCAAATAATCCTACAATTTTATACCCCAGTTTAGTTAAACATACGGGTGATGACAGTTCTATTGATGTTAGAGGTGGACATTAATCACACAGTTCTATTGATATTAGTAACATGAAAATAAAAAATTCCAATTGACTTAACTACAAATGATTTATTAAATTTAGAAAGTTTAGATTTTATAAAACTCGATGTAGAAGGTTATGGATCCCTGGCTATTTTTGACAGAGTATATATAAATTATACTAAAAAATCTTTTAAAACTTAATAGATATTGACTATCATGTTTTTAGTATAGGTGGACCAACTGTTTTTATAATATGGTATTACCAAACGTCTACCCATAATAAAAATTTTATATTACAATATATTAGTACTATGGCAAATAAAACTAAAAAACAACATAAACAATGTAGAAAGAAAACGGTTAAAAAATCGCACATATCAGAAATTAAAAAACTTAATAGTAATTATGATGATTTCATAAAGCATAATTTAAGCAAATCATTTCAAAACACACTTGTTAAAGAATTTAAAAATAGAAATATTTTAGACTATTCAACAGTTCCTACCAAAAATAACAAATACTCATACACATATACTATTAAAAAAAATGATAATTATGGAATATACTATTATACCAGCAATGAAACTAATAAAACACGCGTTCTTATAAACTGCAAAAAAATGGCAAAAAACAAAACATTCTTCAATATGAATGAATTAGATATATCATCCGATGAAACATATGTGGCATTTTCAATAGATTATAATGGTGATAATACTACAACTCTGTATTTAAAAAATATAGATACAGAAAAAGAAACTGTCGTTACAAATAAAGGAGGAGGGGGTTACTGTATATCCCCTGATTCCAAATTATTATATTATGTTATTTGCGATTCTGCAGGAAGACCGTACAAATTATACTCATATGATATTAATTCAAAACAAAAAACATTGGTCTACACAGAAAAAGAATTATCTACCACCATCGTAGTTTACAACACATCTGATAAATTAAAATGTCTACTTGATACATCAACCAAAATATTTACTAACACCTATAACATTGTAGGTAATACATATAAACCTTTGTATAAATATCAAACCAAGAAATTATATCAAATAGACCATTTTCTAAATAAATGGTATATCTTATTTGATGATAATTCATCAAAAATTGTTGAAACATACGATTTTCAATCTTTTAAAACATGCGTAAAACATGTTAAAAATGTTAACTATGAATTTTTCTTAATAAAAGCCAACAAACTTATTATAGGATCCAGAGAGAATGGATATAACTATTTAATAATTAAAGATCTATGTAACCAAAAAATTGTAAAACTTAAGTTATCACCTATACGAAATGAAGTAAATTTTCCTGAATTGTCTAATATGAATATATTCTCTAATGATCTTACGTTGTCTGTAAGTACATTTTTAAATCCTGAAAAAATAATGTCTATAAATTTAAACAATTTTAAAGTAGATGAAATTAAATCATATAAGCCTGCCACATACAATCCGAGTCTGTATGTATAATCATTAATCAATGTAAAAGGTGATCTTTATATGACTATTTTATACAAAAAAAGTAATTTTAAAAAAAATATGAAATGTTTGTTAAATGGATATGGATCATATGGTACAGTTGAAGATCCCTTCTATAATTTTTCTATACAAAGTTTATTAGACAGAGGATTTATTTATTGCTTCGCCCATATAAGAGGTGGAGGATTTATGGGAAAAAAATGGTATAATAAAGGTAAGTTACTTAACAAAATAAACTCATTTAATGATTTTATTACATGTACCGAATTTTTAATTAAACATAATTATACTTCCTCTGATAAATTAGCCATATGGGGACGAAGTGCAGGTGGACTATTAATCGGAGCAGTATTAAATATGCGCCCTGATTTATATAAATTCGCCATATTAGGTGTTCCATTCGTAGATGTATTAACTACCATGAGTGATAAATGTAGTCCACTAACAACCGAAGAATACCATGAATTCGGAAATCCATCAAACAAAAAAATTCACAAATACATCAAAAAATACAGCCCATATGACAACATTGATTTATCTAAAAAATATCCTAATATTTATATTTATTCAAACATAAACGACAATCAAGTAAGATATATCGAACCTTACAAGTATTATAACAAAATTAAACAAGCTACTGTTTTTAATTCTGGAGAGAAAGATCTGCTTATGAAAATTAATATGAAATACGGTCACAGTCAATCAAGCGAACGTTTCGAATCTATGAGCGAACTCGCCGAAATATATAGTTTGATACTTCATTTCATTCAATAATTTAAATGTATTTAAATATGCTATAATATATAAATACATTGAATATGGAAAATCATGTACAAGATACGCCTTTAATAGTTCATTTAGAAAATAATAAAGCGAATCATGATTTTATGAATTATAGTAATGAAGATAAAAATATTATAATCTCCTCTGGATTAGCTATGTTTAATTCTGGACACCGCGATTTATCATCCTCTAATGATAGTAAAATTAAAAATATCATTGTTGATATGGAAAAAAATCACCAAGAAGAAATTAGTACTTTAAATTCTAAGATAAGTAACATAAAACAAACAAATGAAAATGAAATAAATAAACGTATTAGAGAACTCCAGGACGGTCACGCAAAGTCTTTTAGAGAATTTCAGGCGGAAAACGAAAGTTTAAACAATACTAATAAAAAATTACGTGAAAATGACAATTGGAAGGATTATAAAAAACTATTAGATCAATATAAATCAGAAGGTGATTCACGCATTCAAGACCAAAAACAATTGTATAATGATTTAATACTCAGTAAAGATAATGAAATTACCAACAAAAATAGCGAATTGAATGAATTAAGAAATAAAAATATAGAATCAATCAAAATTTCTACTTCCTCGTCACGAAAAGGGAAAAAAGGGGAAGATGATGTTGACGAAATTGTAAAAAAATATTTTAAAAATGTGGATATCGAAAATATATCTACAGGCGAAGGCGCACGTGGAGATCGAATATATTATATCGAAGGCATTAAAATAATGGCTGAAATGAAATCGTATGCAAGTAAAATACAATATAACAATAAAGAAAGAGGAGTCGTAAAATTTATTAGAGATATGGAAATGAACGAGGACTACCAGTGTGGAATCATGATCAGTTTAACTTCGCCTATTGCCGATAAAGAAAAAGGTGTCATTAAACCTATGATTAGTCCTGAATATTTAGATGATGGTCGTCCTGTAATTTATATTCACCCAGGAGAAAATGAATCATTGATCGATTCAGATGAATTCATCTTTTTGGGTATAATCTCTCTAATTTCTATTGTCAAAAGTATGAAAAATAGTAAGAAAATGAGTAGCATATTGAATAATAACAAAATCATTAACAAAATTATGTCGTCTATATTTAAACTAAAAAAAGATTACAACGAAGCCCGATGTGATGAATTACGCAAAGCAAAACAATTAGTTGAATGTATAGAAAATAAGAATCAATTGACCATAATTGAATATATCGAACAAATGATCAATGAACTGTTTAATAATGATAATTGTAATAATAATATTAATATTGAAGATACTAAAGAATAATATATATATATAAATATATACATCTATTATGCAGAAAAATAATAGCAATCATGAATTTTACTTGGATGGGCGACGAAAATCATTAAGTATTGATAGTACATCACATAGTATAGATAGTAAACCATCAAGCAGAACCTCGAGTTTTGAAATATATTTTGAAATTAATGATAACAGTAATAATGAAATCATTGTTACTGATAAAAATGAAAAGGGATTTAAAATTCCTGTATGCAAACCGAAAAGAAGATCGAGAGACAAAGAATTACATGATATTGCGGCTTCACCTAATGTAGATGATTTCCTAAACAAATTGTTTATTTTCAACAATAAGCATAAGTAACTATATTTGTTTCTCTCTCCATATTATTATGAAATATAGCATTTTTATTCCGTACATTCAAAAAGATATGGATACAGAGCGTATCAAAGTAGAACTTAACAATCACCTTTTAGGCGAAATTGAAGGTATTGATATAATTACAACGCATCATAAGTATAATAAAGCATTCATTCATTATAACAATTGGAATGTAACCGACGCAAATGCCTACAATATCAAAAATATACTTGATCAGGGAACTTTCTGTCGTATATACATTATATCTATCAACAAATATTGGAAATTATTGAAAAATAAATCCACAAAAGTAACAACTAAATCTCCATTTGAACTTACCATTAAAAAACCGACATTAACGAATAAAGAAAATGGTTTTCATTCTTCCTCCATATTAGACAACTTGTTAAAAATAGATAATGATATATCTTTATTTGAAAAAATGATTGGAGGAGATAAACCAAAACTTAATAATTCATTAGATAATCATAATAATGAATCCAATAAAATACAGAAATTAGAAGATAGAATTACAAAGCTCGAAAATATTATTTATAATCGATATACTTGATAAAATAATCAGAAATGTACGCAAACAGTAAACCAATAACTGTTCCTACAAACAACTGAATTACGCTGTGATTATTAAAATTGTATCTTTGATACATTGTCAAACAAGCAATGACTAACGATATCAGTTTAATACTTATCGGAATAGTATTCAACATGATAATTCCTACATTATACCATGCTACTTGAGCATGTCCAGAAGGCATTCCATATTTATCTATATTTAATCTTTGAATATTCATAAATTTTTTCTCATTATTTGGCCTTGGATCTTTTAATACGTTCTTAAGTATAAAATTTAACACTATGTTTATTAAATTAAAAATAAGAAACAGCCACATATTGTAGTTTGGATTTTGAAACATAAAAAACATACTAAATAAAGTTAAAATATAAGGTCCAAAAAAACCCACGTAATTATAAATTGTTGCAATCATATATTATTAATACTGATATAAATGTTCTGTAATTAATGAAAATGACCAATCCATACCATTCAAATTTACAACATTTCCCTTATCATCAATCAGTTTTATTCTTAGTTTGTCTACATCAATCGGACCAAAATAATTACGTTCATTTATTTGAATAGGACCACTGAACTCAATTAACGCTTCTCCTGAACCCATACCATTCTTTTTTAATGGAATGATTGCAAAAATATCTGAACTTGTTGGTGATGTTAACACATCATTCGATGATTCCTTTCTATTTTTTAAGATTTCATTCAATGTATACTGTTGTGCCTGAGTTATTTGACGCGGTCTTCCTTGCAGATACTGAGGTATCTCATATAATTTATTCGATGTATCGCATTGAGGATTCGGTGTTAAATCCGATGTAAAATATGATGGAATATCTGCCTTCTTTTCAACATTTTCTCCTGAAATGATTGCTTTATTTATCTGATTTGCATGAAAATCATCGATGGAAAGTAAGAAATATCTTGGTCCGAATGTATCGACCGTCGCTTCTCCTACAAAACTAAATACAGAATTTACATTTGTTGTGAAATCTCGTGAAGCATATTCCTGATCTCTAAAACCAAGCAACCAACCTAAACTACTATTTGCTTTTGGACCTACACCGCATTTGGGACTACAAAATGGTTCATTTTGTTTATAAAATAGTATACTTTGATATTTATTGAACATATTCATTGTAGCCTTTCCTGTATTAGAATTATACGCAGCAGTAGCATATGTTTTTTCATTCTCTTTATTGACAAACGTAGTATCTATATTTCCATTAATTGTATATCGTGTCAACGCAAAATCTGAATTTGAATTTTTATTCAATGACCCTGCCGCTGTTATTTTTCCATCCACATTTGCAATTAATGATTTTAAATATAAATCAGAATTACTTATTTCCGTTCTTAGAATGCCCTCTGTACCAAATGTAGTATCTAATGAACCATCAATTAAAATACGTATAGTAACAAAAACATAATTACTACCGTTATAAGCATATCCACCAGCAATAATTTTTCCGTCTAATGTAATATCAAGTGAGGTTAAAAAATTATGATAATTAGGTATAGGAGAAAATGTTATTTTACCGGTAGTACCCCAACCTCCATTAGAACTATTGAGAATCTCGCCTCTATGACCAAAAAATACTAATGCAAAATCATAAGTTTCAGTTGCACTATTAAAAGCATAACCTCCTACAACATAGTCCTCTTCTAAAAAGGAATTAGTGTTCAGTATACTACCAAATTCCGCACCTTTTACAACAATTGTTACATTTTCAGTATTATTCTTATATCCTCTTCCTCCAGAAAGTCGAATAACTCTTGTATATCCATTTGAAAATATCAATTCATTACATATTGCTCCAATTCCGTTTCCCGTTGTCGTAAGACGCATGTTATCTTCATAATATGTAGTATTCGTTGGATTTATATCACCATTTACTGAATTGTATACTGTTATTTTATTATTTAAATTAGGATAAATTTTTGGTATTTTACCATTAGCTCTACTATAAGTACCAGTTAATGTTGTTCCTGTTGGAGCTAATGCTGTTGCGTTTGTAAAATCAATTTTTGAATTTTTTAAAGCATTATTATCTGCTCCATTTTCAAGATCATTTAAAGTAATTGTATAAGTATACTTCGTCTCATAATACAATACTTCTATTATATTACCAGCATAAAATCCAGTTCCACCTGATGTCATTGCTATTTCCCTTAGTTTACCATCATCATATGTTAAAATGGAGTTAACAGATGTACCTGAACCAGTAGATGTTCCTGTTCCTTGAGTAATAGTGCTTGTTAATATTGTTTTATTTTTTTGATCACTATTGCTTGCACTACCTAAAAATAAAAATTCTGGATTAATTGGTGATAATAATAAATCAAATACTGTTTTATCTAAAGAAGAATTATCGGAATCACCTACAAGATCTTGAGATGTGATTGTATATTTATATAAAATATCATAATATACAATGGATAAAATATTTCCTGCATAATATCCACCGCCTACATTTAATAAAACAAATTTTATCAATTGACCACTACCATTTAATTTAAATTCTGTTATAGAATTATTACTACCTACATTTATTTGTGAATTTTTTTCCACATTCAATAAAGGCATATATCCCCAATTACTTAAATTAGTATTAGCATCACCATCTACACCTGTTCCTGCACTATTTAAATCATCTGATTGGATTATATAATTTAATTTCGTACCGTATGTGACATAAACGTTACTTTCAGTTATATCCCACAAACGAGGTAATACCGATATTTCATATCTCCATAAGTTCTCTGTACTGGTTAAACCACTACCTTGATAGCTATTAGCCATTTGAATAGGATATATTACATTTCCCATTCTATCTAACGATAGTTCTTTTACTTTTGGAGATGTTGCCACTAATGTACTATTATTATCTGTAGGAAATGTATTAAACATGAATTTAGAAACAAAATATGTATTTTGACTTAATGCTGTTCCTGAAGTGGGTGACGATGGTGTTGTCGGTTTTATTACTACTACCTTTTCTTCATATTCAGGGAGGAGCACTTTATATGTTGTCGTTTTAAGACCGTTATCTGTTTGACCTATATCATTTTGTATAACGACATATTCATATGCCGTTGATCCAACACTAAATTGAATTTTATTACCTGGATAAAAGTCAGAACCACCCAATTTGCCAGTGCTTAGATTAGCTGAGGTTGACTTTAGTATTAATTCTGATAATTCACCGCCACTATTAATAGTAAATCTAACTATTTCTACATCAGACCCCGTCCCAGAAGAAGATGTTCCTTGTGCTATACTTTCTTGCCAATAATTCATAGATGCATTATTATTTATAAACGTTCCTTCTTTTAATGTTCTTAGTTGAGGATCAACAGTGGTAGTGGAGGAGATCCCGACATACTTCGTTGCTATTTTAGTACTTGTTGGATATATAAAGGGATCAGAATTAGTTACATATCCTGTAATGTTGGTTGATAGTCCATTTGGAATAACAGTGCCTCTATAAAATTTCATATTAATTAATGATGTTGCAAAGCTATCTGTTTTATCATCAAATATATGCGTTGTTACAAATCCATCACCTTGAAAAGCAGGTGATGTATCGCCTGGTTGTTCACCCACATTCGCATCACCAATAAGAATTTTACCTATTGCAAATTTATAACATTTATCGGTTGTATCATAAGAATAACCAGATACTATCAAATTATTTACTTCTGATATTAATGCATCAGTTAATATATCATCATCATTACCTACTTGATAACGTCTTTTTCCTGTTGAATTAAATTGTAAATATAAATCACCATCACTTGTAGTTGCATTTGTTATTCCAGCAACTGCAAAATCATATTTTTTTGTTAATGTATTATAAGAATATCCACAAGCGTATATTATAGCTGGTTGTGTTTGATCTCCTAAGTAATCCGCATTTTGTAATACGATTTTCGTAATTATGTCATCTCCGTCATCAAAGGATAATGTTGTAACTCCTGTTTTCCTTGGTCCAAATGTAGTATCTATTGAACCATTGCTGTTTAATCTTCCAACTACGAAATCTTTTCTACCTGTAACTTCATTAAATGAAGTACCTCCATAAATAATTTTTTGATCTAATGCTCTATAAGCAATACTATTTAATTCATCATTATTAATATCTGCTGAAATTGTTTGAATTCCACTACTATTGAATGTTGTGTCTAAGGTTCCGTTAGTAGTATAACGAGTAATAGCCATTTTTTTATGAGTTCCGTCGAAAAACGTTCCTCCAACTAAAATTTTTCTGTCTTGAGTTTGAAAAATCATCGATGATAATTTATCATCAAAAAAACTTATTTCAGTTGTTCTAATTAATGTACTTTCTAAGTCTTCTTTGAGACTTGAATTTACCTTTGTAACTAATTGTTGTGGTGTATAATTTCCATTTTCTACTATTACACTATGAATCGTCTTAAAATTTTTAAAGGTTTCATTTTCATTTAAAATTATATTGCCATCGAAATCTATTCCTGTGTTTTCAGCATTATATTTAACAGTACCATTTATGTCCATGGTAAATGTATTGCCATTTGCGTCAATATTCAATAATGATTTATATTCATCGAAAATAATTTTTGGACTATGTTCTCTTACTCTTGGATCATTAATATTTGTAGATAAAGCATTGCTTAAATATGTTATAGTATTTCCAAATTTATCTAATGTAAAATATAATTTTGATATTAAATTATTTTCGTTATCCGAAAGAAACGTTCCTGTTTTAACAGGAACAGAAAAATCACTTTTAAAAAATCGTGTTGGGTACTCATTTATATCTAATATTCGAATGTCTGCATCAGTGCTACCATTACTTGTTTTAACCTGATTTTTTGAATTAATTAATATTTTCATTGTTTTACCAGTTTTAACTTTAATACGAATACCATTTGAATCAATGACATCATCAGTATCGTTTATAAAATAGAAAGGCATATTTGGATTGTTTGTAACTCCTTCAATTGGTTCACTGTTAAAATTTACAACATTATTACTTAAATCTGTAGATCCACCAAGGGTTTGAACAATATCAAAACCATCTACTGCAACATTTCTTGTATTAATGTTTTCTAATATAGCTGTTCCACTCGAACCTGTAATATATTGTTCTGAAGGATCGGATAATTGTGTTAAAATAAAACAACTTGTACCATACGCTGCGTCTACTGTATACCAACTGTAAGGTATTTGAAGAGAATATAATTTTAGATTCAATAATTTTTTTAATGAATCATTAAAATTTAAAGTATAATCTGTACTACTCCATTGACTTGATTGTGCATTTATAATATTTCTGAATTTTTGTTTTTTAGTGCTTGGAACAGCATTTAATCTAAATTTGCTATCAACATTGATAATGCGAGTGAATGTATTCTTTAATGTGGGATTAATTTGTCCTTGTATTATTTCTGGTTGATGTTGAACTGCCAATTTCTCTTGATTCATTACATTATGATGATCATCATAAATGTCAATTTTCTGTCGTCTATCTGTAGTTCCGAGCGGATGTATAATACCTTCATCTTTGTCTTGAATAATATTTTGGTCACTAAACCAATTATTTAGTTGTTCGTCGCTATCATTTTGATTGTCATATGTATCACGTGAGTTTGTTAGAGAAGTATCGTTGTCTTTTGGTATGCTTAATAGTAATTTCTGTCTTGCTTCCATCATAAATTTTTCCATTTTATGATTTTTTTCAGCCTTAAACTTGTTTATATATTTATTTGTATTCCCAGTAATAGATTCTTTGGTTACTTCTTGTAACTGTAATATTTTAGATAGTTCATCAGGACTATACATACTTATATCCGTATTGATAGTATTTACATTACCTACTATCGATGACTTTTTATAACCGAAAGCAGATGAACTCATATTAATCTATATATATTTATTAATACTTAAATATTTATTTAATTTAATTAAATTATATATATATATGAGCATTTCATATTATAATGGGTTACTTTTAACAATCATTGGTATAATAACTGGAACATCTGTTGGTTTAACGGGTATGGGATCTGGAATATTAACAGTACCATTATTAATTTATGCTGGAATGACACCACATGAAACAGTTGCAACTGTTCTTGCATTACATGTTTTTCCACAAGCATTACCAGGATTATATTTATACTATAAAAAAGGCGATTTTAATATAGTAAAATCATTATTTGTAATTCTTGGATCAACCATTGGTATTTACGTTGGTTCATTTATTAATTGTGAAAATCTTATAGAACAAGATAAATTGTATAAATTAATGAGTATTCTTCTTGCAATTTCAAGCATTTATATTTATTGTAAACATGTAATTAATATTCTGTAATATAAATAAAAAGTATATTTTTAATTTATTATACAATAGTAATAACATGTTTAACACTATAATTATTGGAGCAGGTATTTCAGGATTATTCACATTAAAACATTTAAAAGAAAATGGTATTAATGATGTACTTGTAATTGATAAAAACAAGTATCCTTTCGGTGTTTGGAATATAAAGAATCATCCAAGTGTTAAAAAATTTACATATTGTGTTTCATCAAAATTATATATGACAATTAGTGATTTTCCTATGCCAGAAAAATATCCAGAGTTTCCACATCATAGTGATATTTTTAATTATTATAAGTCATATGCTAATAAATTTGATTTATTAAAACATGTAACTTGCGATGTGCAAGTATTAAAAACAAAAAAGATAGGAGATTATTGGAATGTATATACTAAAAATAATATTTTTAAATGTAAACACCTTGTTATTGGATGCGGTACTGTTAATAATAGTTTAAATATTCCAAATGACAGTATTTATGATAAGTTTTCTGGATTAAAAATTCATGCAGATAATTATGAAAAATATACATGTAGCAAGTATAAAAACAAAAATATATTATTGGTTGGTGTATCTGATACAGCATGTGATATTGCTGAAGAACTAAAAATAAATAATAAAATAACTATTAGTTCAAGAAAAGGAGTTTGGTTACAAAATAGGAATTTTGGAGCATATGCTCCAGCTGATATGTTTTACAGTAGACTGCTTGATTTTGTTATAAAAAATTTCATGGGTAAAGTTCCTGGTGCTAATTTAATTTTTGGAATTAATCCGTTTACAATTCCGTTTTGGTGGGGAAAGAATGGTCATGGTATAAAAGAATGGGAAACAAATAGCGGTTATCTCAATAGTTATTATGTTAAAAGTAGAGATATTATTAGTTCTATTTCTAAAGGTCAAATTCATGCGGTTGGTCCGATTAAAGATATTTCAGGTAACGAAATAATATTTAAAAATAATAAAAGGGACAGTTTTGATGTAATAATATATTGTACAGGATACAAACCATTTGGTGGAATAAATTTTTTAGACAAAAAATATAGTGAAAATATTTATAAACATATTTTCTCATACGAGGATAATACGGTATATTTTGTAGGTTATATTAGACCTTATCTTACATCAATACCAATGTTGTCTGAATTACAAAGTCGTTGGATAGCTCAAGAAATATGTAATAATAATACTTCATTACCATCTCAAAAAGAAATGTTAGATGAAATAATTATAGATAGACAAAAACAGCGAAAAGAATTTCCTAATTGCTGTGATAGATTAAAAACTATAGTTGATCCTTACGATTATAGTAATATGATAAGTAAAAAAATAAATGCCGTGCCTAATATATGGAAGTATTTGATAACTGATATTAGTTTATTTATTTCTATATTAGCGTATTCATGGAATCATCATTTATTTCGATTAAATGATACAAATAATGAAAAAATGATGAATGCATATAACAATATAAATTATTATTGTAATAATAATTCAAGTAAACAAATATCAAATTTATGGTTTTGGTATCCTTTAATATTTATTACGCTGTTATTGGCTATATTAATTTTATACAGGTCATTTCGACGAGTTAATAAGTTTTAAATTTACTTTAACTTTAATTTAAAATTGAAGTATATTAATCATAATATATCACATTCAACTAATATAATCTAATATGGATTCTAAATCATGTACAATTTGCTGCGAATCTTACAACAGAAGTAGTCATTCTATCGTTTGTTGTCCTAACAAAGAATGTAATTATACTGCTTGTAAAGAATGTGTAAGAACCTATTTGCTCGGAAAAACAAATGCTCCTCATTGTATGAGTTGTAAGCAAGCATGGAGTTATTATTTTATGGCAATGAATTTAAATAAGGTTTATCTTGAAAATCAATATACAAACCATAGAGCAAAAATTTTAATGGAAATGGAAAAAAGTAAAATGCCAGATACTATGAATGCTGTTGACAATTATGTAACTGGTGAAAATTTAGAGAAAGAGGCAAAAGCAATGGATCAAGATATTGTCGAACTTCAGAAGCAACTTAGAGCGCTTAACAGTCAAAGAAATAATAAATTACAAGAAGCGTCAGCATTGAAAACTGGTAAGAAGGTCATAACTGAGCGAAAAAAGTTTATTATGCCATGTCCCTGTGACGATTGTAGAGGATTTCTATCTACCTCATATAAATGTGGTGCTTGTAGTAATCATGCTTGTCCTCGTTGTTTGGAGATACTTGGACCTAATCCAAATCATGTACAACATACATGTAATGAGGATGACGTAAAGACTGCTGAACTAATTAAAAATACCACGAAGCCTTGTCCGAAATGTGGAGAACGTATTTCTAAGATCGAAGGATGTGATCAAATGTGGTGTGTTACATGCCATACAGCTTTTAGTTGGAGAACAGGAAATGTTGAAAATGGTGTTGTACATAATCCACATTATTATCAATATCAACGCCAAGTGAATAATGGAGAAGCTGTTCGTAATCCAGGAGATGTACTATGTGGTGGATTACCAAACTGGTTTAGTAATCGTCGAAATATGCGAGCAAAGTGGCATCAAAATCCTCAGCCTGTAGATGCTTCTCCTGAAGATCTTTCTAATTTTATTGCGGTAACTGAATTATTTGAAACAATTCATCGTATTATTGCTCATATAACGCATGCCGAATTAGTTGGTATTCGTAATCGTGTTCGCGACGCAAACGACCATCGTAATTTACGCATTCAATACATTTTAAACAGAATTGATGAAAAGAAAATGTCTGAGATTATTAATACAGAAGATAAAAAGCTAATGAAAGATAATGAACTGCTTCACATTTATGAATTAATTAGTGTTGTTGGCATTGAATTGTTTGTTTCGATTCAAGATAAGATTAATGAGTCGTCAGGAGAAAATATGATTACTACAAACGAAATGACGCAATTTATGAAAGAAAAAGCATGTGAATTCATGAAGTTTACTGATTACTGCAATGAACAGCTCCGTAAAATTAGTATTTCTTATAGTTGCTCAATACCTATTATTGTGGTTGTTTGTCGTCTTTACGGTAATCAACAAGGTGGAATATCACGAAAAGTTTACGAATGTAAAATTAATCGAATCAAATCTACATTGAAACAAATGAAAGAAATAGAAACAAATAAAGATTATTCTTCACATGGAACACAAGTTGAGTGGTTACGTACTCAACAAGGAACAGGTCATCTGGATTGCAAACACAACTATGCACAAAAATAAAAGTGTTTGGTTGTATACATATAAAAAACACAAAAAAACGAAATATTCTTGATCATTTTTAATTGAACCGTCTGCGAAACATTTCCAAAATAAATTCATTTACTTGTATATCTTCATATGTATAATTTTCGATCTTTTTTTTCGGTATAAGAGTAATTCCCTGTCCTCGTTTAAGATGACCACTTCCGTAAAAGGTAATTGTTTCAAAATACTTAATCAAGGCCTTTTCATTTTCTTTCAATTCTGACCAGTCAATTCTATATTTACTCATATAAACATATCGATTGTAGTTACCATCACTATAGATATTGTAATTTTTATCCACTCGCAAATAATTTATAATTAATCCAATACCCATAATTTTATTTTTTGAATTATTCATTTCCAATATAGCTATGCTGGACTTTACAGGAATTGTTGCAGCTATTCTTTTAGGACATCCATATATACAACCCGAGAAGTCTTTCTTAGTGCGATATTGTTGATTTTGATCCCAAGTATCCTGATTAAATCGCGTTGTTCCAATTAATAACATTTTTGATAAAAAAAATAAATGTTATTAATTATTATTCAATTTTATTTAAAAACCCAACGCAAATAATAATGTAACTCCCGTTACGAATGTAGTAACACATGCAAATATTTTTTTCAAATTCGTTTTTTTCTTATCTCTCGATAATGAATTTCGCACATTTGATGACATAGAATGTAACCGAGAACGAAAATTTCTTAGTGAATTTCTAATATCAGAAGAATTCTTGTTAACATTGACAATTACATTATGATGATTATAATCATCACTGCTATCAGAATCGTATTCAAGTTTAGATTCACTATGAAGAGAAAGTATCTGTGATGGTTTTAAAATAGGCTCATGTAAATTGCCTTCACTGTCGTTTGAAGAAATAGAATATGCTTCGTACATATCATATTCAGGGGCGATTTTTGCGAGGTTTGTCATTGTATTTAATTACTATTGGAACTCTTTTTTAAGTGTTCAATTTTAAGTTAAATAAAATTTAAAATTTATTATAATTTTTAAACATAGTTTCAATTGCCTTTCTCTCTAATTCGTTAAATCCAAAGAAATTAGCAAGAGAATCATCTGTTATAACAGCAGGGAAGTTTGGAATTTTTGTAATATCTGGAATATAACTGAAAATATACTTTTCCAAGTATTTCATTCTATATTTCGTTGCTTCAAAAAAAAGTAAACAAGTTTTGGTAGAGAGAAAAGTACTCAATTTTTCCATGTCTTGAATTGATCTATGTAATATAACATATTTGTCACGATTAGCAATACCGTATTCTCCTTTGTAATCAATATACGGAAACCCGTACATTCCATGTGCCATTATTATCTTAGGTTTATATGCGTATGCACATGGTTGAATACTATATAAGTATTCGAATACAGGAGAATTCTTGTTAAGAATACATGTTTTAATATTTTTATGTAGATATGCACCGATCTTCTTATCGTTAAGTTCTATGTGTTTGTGAGGCATATTTGATTTTTCTACTTCTATACATCCATATAATTGAGTAAATTTATGAATTTTCTGTATTACATTTGGACAAAAGTTAGGAATCGGCATATTTTGATGTAAAATGAAATTTATATATGTATTATTTATTTTATCGAATATTTCTATGTTTTTATTAGTTATTGTATTTAATCGTTTTTGAATTACTACAAAAGCAGAAGGTGTTTGGGCTTGTCCATAAAACATTGCGTTTGTTTCAGTATTGTTAAAACAATGAATTTTCAACAGTTTGTACTTCATAAAAAGATCATATATACCCGCTTTGTCTGGCTTCATCCATATACATGGAATAATAAAACACAAATACCCATCATCATTTAATAAATCCATACTCTTGATAACGAAATTACACCATATGGTAATACCATCGTTGATCTTGGATTGTTTGGAATTAGTAGGAACCTTTTTTAAACCACTTGAATTGAATGGAGGATTACCAATTATAACATCGTATTTCTCTCCTGGTTCGAATGACAAAAAATTAGTGTGAATAACATTAACAGGATTAAATAATATTTTTAATGAAGTTATGTTCAATGGATTTAATTCTATAAGAGTAATTTGATTCAATACATGTTGTTTGCATTCTTCTATTGATGAGAAAAAAGGTATATAAGCTTGTAGTAGTTTATTAAACAACACGATCGAAATATTTCCTTGACCTGCTCCTGGCTCACACCATTTGAGATTCGTTTTTGTAAAAATTTCATATGGTAACATGTTTATTAATTCAGAAGCAATATGATATGGCGTTTGAACTTCGCCCATATTTATTTTATTTTCTAAATTTAAGGTTGATGTATAATTATTTATATCTATTTTATCAATCTCCATTATAAATTGTAATATTCTTAAAATATATAATATACATTTATATAAATGCCGTCCTTTTTCAGCAGAAAAATTAACTTTACTACAGGGGCACAAAAAGCTATTAATTTTACTGCTCCAAGTATCGGAAGTCATTCTACTAATATTCGTAGAATAATTAATAAACGTGTAATTAAAAAATGTTCGTGTAATTAAATAGTAAATAAAAAAGACATATTGTCTTGTTTATTTACTTTACTTAAAACTTTAAAAATAATTTCTATCTACTCTACTTAATTTAGACTTCTCCTTCCTCTTGCATATCACATGGCATTGGTGCCTTGTTGACATCGCAATAGTTAGGATTAACTCCCATGACGTAGGGCACACCATATCCTTCAATAGGATCGATATCCACAGGCTGGTAAGCAATGTATGGGATCATACTGTGGATTCGACCACAATCATAAGGATGGGCAGCATTCCAAGTCATAGCAATACTCTGGAAGTAATCAGCACGAATACGCTCGCTTTGGTTAATCTCCTTAGTGATTGCGATCTCACGTTCAAGAGCGATCTCTTCTACGGTGCGAGGCTTCTTGTTGACAAAGATGTTCCAAAACCATGGATCATCGTATACAATACGAGTGCTTCCCTTTCCATTCGTTAGGGTATCGTGAATGCCTGCCACCACATCGTTCATATACCACTGGTTAAAATGAATGAAAGCCATCTTGTGCTTATTTCCACTGTCGGTCTTGTCAACAAAATCGACCCTATCTACATCTCCCAACCCGAGCTTGCGAAAAGTATCGCAAATTCTGGCCTCGGTAATGTTCGGGAACACGAAGGGGATGTAGATGCTAAGCTTTTGGTTAATAACGTTCGATGACATATTTTACTGTTGTTTTATGAAAGTAACTTAAATATAAAACTTAAATCAATTTTTTTTTGATTGAGTAACTTTTTTGACATTTGTTATGATGTGGTAAAAAAAAAATTGATTAAAAAAATGTATTTATTTAGAATACATAAATAGTTAAGATGCCTACACTCAGACGAAGACATTATAATAATATAGACAATAATGTCAGTTATGTAGAAGAGAATGATGTAAACTACATAGAAGGTGATGACGAGAACAACTCGGAATATAATGAAGAAGTGATTACATATAAAGATGCCCATGGCATTGTACTTCGCAATTTCTTGGTAGAATGTTGGAATATTTCTAAAATTTATTTGTTTTGGGTGATTATGCATATGCTTTCGGTAAATCTATATTGTTATTTTTGTGCTCATATGTCGCTATATGGTTTATTCATATCACCTTTTGTTGTTGTTGCACCACATTGTAAAGCATTATCGTGGTTGATGACAAACAGTATTACATCTATAAATAATATGTGGCTAACACTTGGAACATGGCTTGTATCAAGGCTTACATTCGCTACAAATAATTAGATAAAAACATTGTTTAGAAAAATAATGTACATTTTTATATATGTTTGATCATGTTTTTTATTCGAAGTTTTATAATGACATAAAAGGAAGCAATAATATCATACTTTACCATTATAAAAATAATGGAAAAAATAGATTTCAAAACTTTTATGAACTATGTAGTAGTTCATTTGATATAGAATATTTCAAAAATGAAAATAAGGATATAGAATTCCATGCGTTGGAGGATTGTGTAAAATATTATATGCTATCATTGAAAATGAATTTGAAAAAATATATATTTTTTTCAAATGCGGTATACAAGTTTTATAATCCGTATGCACGTGTAATGTATAAATACATACACAACATTGAAAAAGTGAAAATGATTGAAAAATTTATATGTAGTATACATTGTTATAATTTGAACACTTTTGATGCTATGTTTTCCGATATAATATGTAAAATGAAAAATGACTTTTCATTTATTGTTACATATATTTATTTAGACGAAGATGTTGTTAGAAAGTATGATAACGTAATATTTATACATGTACCAAATAAAGGATTCGATCTGATAAATAAATTTACAGTAAGTTTTTTCTTACAGCAACACAGTATTGATTACGAATATATATGTTTTTTTCATTCCAAAAACTGTGATATGCGAAGAAAGGCATATATGAACTATGTTTTGTACAACTACGATGATATAATTAACAATATGAAATCTGAAAATAAATACGGAGGGTTATTGCCTAATTTAGTTCGTATAGGCGATCCACAAAAAAACTTATCTTCGTATCGTAATAGATTTGAAATATCATGGGGAAACAACAAAAGTCATGTTAACGATTTATGTGATTATTTAAATATAGAAACTAATCGTTTCATCTTTATTGAAGGGAACAGTTATATTTTACACAAAAACATATGCGAAAAGATATTTACAGATTTGAAATTGTACAATTCATTAAATGATAATTTAACAGTTGACTTGAGTTGGGTAAAAAATACATATAAACTAAAAGAAACAAATAATGATAAACTGTTTGAAAAATATTATCATTATGAATGTGTTGGTAATTTATTAGCGTTAAATTCGAAAAATAGTAACAGAATTAAAAATATTTATAGAGATTTTATGTTTGAACATGCCTTTGAACGTATAATTTTGAATTTGATAGTTGCAAGTGGTATGAACTTCAGTATACATAGTTTAGCATATGGTATTAACAACAAATTCAATACAACGTATTTTGATAAATTAAAGGATGTTATTAATGATAACGATTATGGTAACAAAATATTATATTTTAACAAAAAATTCTATTCAAAAAAATATGGTCATGCTAATTTTAGAATTGGTGATGATATTTTTTATAATTTTATAAATAATGATTTTTACAAAGGTAATGTTTATAATCAATACCAATTATAAGTAATTTATTTTTATAAAATAAATTATTAATATAATATATTATGGTTTTTACACAAGAACAGATTTCAGAATTTTATTCTGAAGAAAAAAAATATTACGAATTATTTAAAGCTACCGACAATGTAGAATGGTATAATTCTACATTATATCCTATTTCAGGCGGAAAAATTGAAGAAGAATTAAGTAATTTTGCATCTAAAAATCCTTTAGACAATAATAATAATACCGTGTCATCAAAATGGAAACATGCGAATGTATCCAGATATGCAACAGGAGCACCTATATTTAAAGAGGAACAAATAAATAACGATTACTATGCTTTCAAAGATAAATTCTTAAAAATAGAATTAGAATATTTAAAATATAACACATCTTATTATTTAGAGATAAATGGTTATGATAGTTCTACAACCGAAGTAAACGCACATAGACATTTTTACTTCATAGGTAAAACAAACGGATTACAATATAGACCAAGAGTACAAAATATAGTTAGTAAACCAAGCGATGAGGAAAAAATAAAGGCAATAGAGGCACAAGAAGTAGCACGTAAATCACAAGCAGCTCGCATTTTAGCTACTGAATCAGTAGTAGAATTTTCAAATCAACAAAAAGAGGAAACCCAATCGCAAGCTGAAAAAGAATTACAACAACAAATATTACTTGTTGAACAACAAAAAGAGGCATCACAAGCGCAATCTATGAGAGAATTAGAAAGACAAACTGCTCTTGTCAAACAGCAAAAACAACAAAGTAAAGCAAATTATGAAGAAAAGTATAAAGACTTTATTAATAAACAAGATCAACTGCAAAAGCAAATTGATGATAAACAATCAAAGAAAGAACAAGAATTACAAGACGTAATTAACAATGTCAATAATAAAGCCAATTCGTTTATTTCACCTATTTTAGATGAAAAAAAAATTATTCAAGAACAACTTACAACGACATTGAATGAAGCAAACACATTAGCTAATCAAAAAAATAACGAACTGAATAACAAAATGATTGAATTAATAAATTCTGTCAAACAACAGAATCAAAGTATTCAAGAGAGTATTACTAATTCACAGACACAATTATCATATAATAACGAATTGGTCAATAGACTCAGAAATGGAATTTAATAATTACCAAAAAATTTTATATCTATTATTATTAATGAATAATGATAATAGATACACAATACTTTATGAAAGATTTTTTACCAAAAGTAATTTAAAATGGTACTCGAATCAATATCCTGACAAAATAAATAAATATTTAACCAAAAAAAAATTATGGAGTCACATATTCAATGAAGCTTGGAAATTAGATGAACCCTGCTTTAGTGATGAAAGTGACAATGAGTTATTTTATATTTTAAAGTTATCTACTTACTATAATGATATTAGTAAAATAAATTCTAACTTTTCTCTGATTATATATATTTTTTTTAATTTAGATTTAATTTCAGAATTAAAATACATATATAAATATCTAAATCATTACATTTTGTTTGGACACAAAGAAAATAGGATATGTGACATCAAATCATACAACTCATTTGATTTGAATTTTTTTATTAGTTATCATGCTAAGTTAAGACAATCATGTAGATGCGTATATGAGTATATCCATCATTTTATCAATATTGATCGTAAAATGAAATGTACAAATAAACCAGTTTATGATAATACATTTTTAATCGTAAATAACTATAGTTCATCTATACAATATATTCAATATATGAAGTATATATTGAATAATAAACAAAATAGTATGAAGGATGTCTTACCAGATGAGTTAGAATTATTTAATAAAATTAAATTCAACGTTATTATGAAAGATAAAAAACCCAAACAAGACATTAGTAGCGACATAATAACGTCAACATTTGATACATCTTCAAAAATTCTATATCACAAATTTCCCTTTATTTTTAACAAATACATTTTAGAATTAATAAAACCAAGTAAACATATTTCATATGTTGTAGATATTAATAATAATAAAAATTATAAAAATATTTCTACAATTGTTCATTTACATTGTATGAATATAGATAATTTTCAGTTGTTTTATGGTAAATATATTGATATAATACAGAATAAATTATCACCTTTAATAATTGTCACATATTCAATTGGTGGGTTAAAATATAAGTTAAATGACAATATAATTTTGATTAAAATCCCAAACAAAGGTATGGACATTGGAGCAAAAATAATTGCGGTTGATTATATTAGTACATTAAATATTAAATATAATTATATTTTCTTTTTACATTCGAAAAGTGATAACAAAAAAAGAGCGGATTATTTCGAACCGTTTTTTAAAAATATCGATTATTTATATGATTCTATTCAAAAAAACGAATATTCGGGATATTTCCCCCCTGTCATTTTAAATGGCGATTATTATCATATAATAAACAATAATATATGTAAAAAAAATACTAATGTTGTTACAAATCGTGATAATAGAAATAAGAAAATATTTAATAATTTTTGCGAAATGCTTCAATTAGATAATAATTTAGTTTTGTTTCCAGAAGGAAACAATTTTATTTTATCCAAGGATATGGCTAATGAAATATATAAACCTGATTATTATAATTTATTAAATGATGTTAGTTCATTTGATGCGCATTGGGTAATGATATATTATTCTCTTTATAAATATGACATATACGAAATATATACAGCATATAAACAACGAAAATTGTACGGAAATAATATACAAACAAAAATGGGACATAAAGGTCTTGCAGATAGTCAAATCGAACATTGTTTTGAAAGATTAATTTTTAACATAATTCAGAAAAAGAAAGGTTCAATATGTATTCTTCCATATTCAAACGAGTCATTTAATGAAACAAAACAATTACAAAATACAATCAACAATTCATACTTACATGGAGATATAAAAATATCTGATAAAGAATTAATCTTATCTAATATTAGTACAATGAGTAAAGAAATACTCACTATTATAGCTTGTCATACAAATAGCAAACTAAAAATTCAGTGTCTAATTCACAATGTTTCTGTATTTTTGAAAATATCAAAAAAGATAATAATATACAATTCATTGCAATTTAGGTCCCAAAATATAGAACAATTAATAAAAGAAAATTTTCCAGATAAACTACATAAAATTAGTTTTTTTTATATAGAAAATGATTGCTTCGTATGTCACAGAAAATGGAATGAAGCCATTAAAAATGAATACAATCTATTACATACATATAAAAGTTTTATTTTAACAAATGATTCGTATTTATATATGAAGAGTAAAGACATTGTTAAAAATTTTATTAACAGTAACTATGAAATGCAGTCAATGTTAATTAGTAATGAAAATTATAAACACTATACAGATTTTTTAAGAATTTATAATTATAGCGGTATTTTAAAAATATATAAATTTTATGATAAATTTATAAAAGAAAATAAACAGGCTTCCTTTCAGGAAATAATTAATGAATTGGAAATGAAGTCACATACTATTTTTAACAAGAAAAATGGATTATTTGAAGAAAATGACCCAATCAATATTAATTTTATTGAACCATACAGAGAGAAATATATGTCTGATACAGATTACCCAGTAGTAAAAATAAAAGCGTTGCTTGGTACATCATATAAAAGTAACAAGCTACCAAATGATTTTGATCCATCTATTTATAAATCTTTAAACAATGATTTGACTACTTTAAATAATGATGATCTCATCAGCCATTTCTTACAAAGTGGTATGAAAGAAGGAAGATTATATAAAAATAATCAAATAAAATATCCACCTTCTTACTTACAAAAAATTCTCAGCAAATTAAACATTGATATTAATTAATAAGGGCTTCTAATCCAGTTTTAAAATTAATTGTAACATCCCATCCAAGATCTTTAAGTTTTTTATTACTTATATAATAACGTTGATCGTTGAATGGACGATCATCTATATAGGTTATCCATTCATCGTAATCTTCAGTATCTTTAATCATCTTAATTAACATTTGTGCAACTTCCATAACAGTATATTCCATGCCATCGTTACAACCAATATTGTAAATTTCTCCTATTTTACCCTTAAGTAATATTGTTTCAAAGGCAGATGCTGTATCATATGCGTGTAAGAACGCGCGAACAGCTGTCCCTTCGCCTTGAATTGTTACCTTTTCGTTATTTTTCAGTTGCTGAATAAATCTTGGTACCAGCTTTTCTGGATACTGATTAGGCCCATAAACATTATTACCTCTTGTTATGATAATTGGCATTCCATATGAATGATTATACGATTGAGCAATTAATTCAGCACCAGCCTTTGTGGCGGCATATGGATTTGTTGGACACAATATTGAATGTTCTGTTTTATGATTTTCCTCCACAGCATTCATCGATTCACCATATACTTCATCTGTTGATACATGAATAAAGCGCTCTATTTTCTTATAGCGTCTACAACATTCCAACAACATATGTGTTCCAAGAACATTATCTTTGGTAAATTGTAGAGAATCATCGAATGAATTTTGAACATGGGATTGAGCAGCAAAATGAATAACATGTGTAATATCGTACTTAAATAAAATGAAATTTACTATATCTTCGGTATACACATTTCCTTTAACAAAATGATATTTATCATTCTTGCGAATATTTTCATTTACGTTACTCTCAGAAGCACAATAATACATTGCGTCCAAATTTACAATTTCGTACTTAGAATCATCAAATATATAATTGATAAAATTTGATCCAATAAATCCACAACCGCCAGTTATAAGTAATTTAATCATTATATTATAATTAAATAAAAAAATTTAAACAAAAACTTCCACAATATTATTATAATGAAAGTATTAATTTATGGACATAACGGTTGGATAGGAAAGATGATGTGTAGTATACTACAAAAAAAACAAGTAAACTATGTCTTGTCTAAATGTAGAGCAAATAATAAAGAAGATGTCGATAATGAATTAATGGAAGTTAGTCCTACGCATGTGATGAGCTTTATAGGTAGAACACACGGAGTCACTGATAACGGAGTTCAATATACAACGATTGATTATTTGGAACAAAAGGGGAAAATATATGATAATGTGAGAGATAACTTGTTTTCACCTATGGTATTATCATTATTGTGTCAAAAACATGATATACATTTTACTTATTTAGGTACAGGTTGTATTTTTAAATATGATGAAAAACATAAATTTGGTAATGAAGAAACAGGGTTTCATGAAGACGATAAGCCAAACTTTTTCGGATCGGCATATTCTGTTGTAAAAGGTTTCACAGATGAATTGATGCATCTTACCTCATTACCACAAATACATTAAATTTAAGAATACGTATGCCTATTACAGATAAATTAGATCCTCGTAATTTTATTACAAAAATTACAAATTATGAATATATTTGTTCCATTCCAAATGCGATGAGCGTATTAGATGATTTGCTGCCAATTGCTTTAGATATGGCAACCAACAACATAACAGGTACAATGAATTTAACCAATCCAGGATTAATATCACATAATGAAGTGTTAACCATGTATAGAGACATTGTTGATCCTGACTTTTCATGGAAAAATTTTACACCTGAAGAGCAAGCCAAAATTTTAGACGCTGATCGATCGAATAATTGTTTAGATACAAGTAAATTAATCAGTCTTTATCCACATATTAAACCAATAAAAGAAGCAGTGTATGATACTTTATTAAGAATGAAAAAAAATGCATAAAATATATTAATTAACTATATAATAATATATTTTATAGATGTCTTTAAAAAAAACGATCGTATTTCAAGGAATGTGTTATTCTGGTAAATCTACGTTAGGCAAAATGACAGCTGACGCTTTAGGAGTGCCCTTTTTAGATTCGAGAGATTTGTTTTTCAAGGTTCACGGTACATCTGAAATTGAGTATTTATCACAACATGGTAGAGAAAAATTTATCGAGGCTGAAAAAAAATCGTTATACCATGATTTTAATGGAGTGTTTTCATGTGGAGGATCCGCAGTATATTATGAAGATGAAATGAATATGCTTAAAGAAAAATATGATATTGTATGGCTGGATGTAGATTATAATAATATTATTAACAGAAGAAATAAAGAAGCAAAAGAAAGACCCATTGTATACCCTGAAGGTATCAATTCTTTTGAAGAGTTATACAATCAAAGAATTGAATTATACCCAAAATACACAAAACATAAAATTACTGTATCAGATGATGAACCTATTTCATGTACAGTTCAGAAAATATTATGCTCATTAATAAATAATTAATCTAACTATTTAATTTCCATAATACCAAAACAACTAACACAATATTGAAATACATACTATAAGTACAATAATTTGGATCATAGTCATTATAATTTTCATAATCAGAATCATATTCTGATTCATAATCAGATTCTTTGTTTGAAAAATCATCTTTTTTTTTATGTATATATTCTATATCTTCGTCTGTGTCGACAAAATGACCCCATGTTGATTCCATATGTATATATATATAAATTTATTATTTTATATATTACACAATCTAATATATAAAAACATGATAGGTATAAATATAATCATAAAGCTATGGATGAATTTCAAAAACAAATAGAAGAATTAAATTATATTGTATTAAGTGATGATGGATTTTGCAACGCATACACGTCACTGCGTACAATGTCTAATGAAATCTGTGTAGATTATTCTACAATATCCAAAAAATTAAAGGTGAACAACAATGAATTCTGTTTCTGTACAGCAAAAGAATCCAAAACCAATTATTATATTAAAAAAATATGATTATCCTCGACCACATGCTTTACAAGATCCACTACTGTTACGTATTACCTCAAGCATATCATATATATTACCTCCTCTATTGAAACGATTTACTAATAAATTTCTTTTTAGTTGTGGCTGCGCCTGTTGTTGTGGTTGTGCTTGTTGTCGTGGTTGCGGAGTATTGTTCCAATTTGACATAAAATACATTTGCGGCATAATATTATACATTATAAGAATAAAAAAAATTTTTAACAAGCACAACTTGTTACAATATTAAATTTAATATTGTTCACATCTTCGTAGTTTCCTGATGATGGCTCTGCTTCCTGTCTTATTGCTTTTCGACCTTTTAACCGAGCTAAATAACGATGATATGAATTATGTTTTACATCTACTCCTTTTCCTCCTGGTCTCAATGATCCTGGTCTTAATCGGGTTATGGATCCAGAAGTAGAATTTCCACGTGAAGGAACAACCGCTTTTGAAATTGCTTGAACCAATCGATCACTTGATTGATTCCATCCATTTGTTGCACCTTTTCTTGATTCAGCAACATTTAAGCTGGATTTATTCATTAAATATTCTGAACTACTTACCCGAACGGTCTTTTGAATTTGTTTTTCTAATGCTCGTTTAACTAAATTATGATGAGGTCCGAAATTACTTCGATTCACATCACAACCATGTCTGTTTCCTGTACGTGTATTATTAGAATGAACAAAATATTCATACTTGTTGTCAGTTTTGTCTTTCTGTCCTGTCCTCTCTTCTTTGCTACCTCCTGCTCCAAATGTTCTTATTTTTAACTGATAGTTATACATATACATTATACTGTTATAAAAAATAAAATTGAATAATAAATTTGAATATTATTAAATGATAATATTCAAATGGAACATCAATTTAAATGCCAACATTGTCTTAAAGGATTTAAAAAACAAGGCTACTATAAAAAACATGTATCACTATGCGAAATAATAAATTCAAGGGAAAAAGATACAATATTAACTATTGATTATAATAATGAACAACTTGTAGGTGTTATACAACATCTAATCAAGAAACAAACCGCTATGGAAAATGAGTTAGCTTCTTTAAAAAGGATAGTCAATAGATCAAAGAATAAAATCACTATTTTGGACTGGATTAATGATAATTATACAGATCATGATGACTTTAAACATTGGTTTGATAAACTAACAATAAATGATAGTGACCTAAAATATATCTTCGATAATGATTTAGTCGAAGGTATATTTCAAATTTTTATTAGTAATATTCACATTGAGAATGATAACAGTCCGATTATGGCATTTATTCAAAAGGCACATATATTGTACATTTATTCTGATAAAAAATGGAACATTATTGATAACAGCGTGTTCGAAAAATATATTGACGATATAAATTCAAAAATTATACGTCAGTTTAAAACATGGCAGGATAATCATCAGCGCGAATTAAATTCAAATAAATATGGCGACGATTATTATTCCAATATTGTAAATAAAATTATGGGAGGTACATGTCAACGATCTACATTATATTCTAAAATTAGATCGAAGATTTACCATCACATTAAAATTAATATCAAAGATATAATGGATGAAAATTAAATATATTTTAATGCAAAATCATTGGGCGTCATAATGAGAACATCCATTTTTTTTGCTTGTTCTATTTTTCCCGTAGTTTCATCCAACGATTTCACTAACAAAACAAATGTATTTTTACTAACAGATGAACCTAATTCTGCTCCTACTGCTTTGATACTTTCTTCCAATGTTTTGTCGCGAAATCCTGTCATGACTATTTTTTTCTTGTAAAGTGGATGATTCACATCCAAATTCTTCACCTGTGGTATATCATGAAGTTTATCAGTTAATTTTACTTGAATTAAAAACAAATTAAAATCCGCAATTGAATTAACAAAAGCTTCGGCAGACTTTTTTGCCATACCCTTTACCTTCATTATGTTTTTTATTTTATCTTCATTGGATAATTTACTAACCAATATATCAGGATATTCTTCCATAATTGGCTTTATTTTACGTTCACCTAATCCACGTCCAAATATATTACTTGCCTTCATAAGTGTTAACAAAGAAACACTATCAATTTGCTTTTTAATGTTAGTGTAAGCTTTATTTGCCAACTTTTCTTTAAAACCATTTACTTTCAAGAAATCGGCCTCTTCCATTGCCAATATTTTAGGTACACTATCATTACCAGCATCAATAATTTTTTTAACATTTCCACTGCTTATTCCATCAACACCTATGTCAGTAAAAAATCCTGTAATATTCTTCAAACGAACTGTTTCATTTGATGACTTATCCTTCAATATAATATCAACATGTGTATCGTTCCACACGTATTCTTCATCAGGCATTTTTAAGGTTTCCGCAGGAACTACCACTTTTTGTATATAAGGAATGACATCCCCACTACGTATAATTTCAACCAAGGCACCAATACCTAATTTATTATTTTCTATAAAAGCAGCATTAAACGCAGTGGCGTATTCAATTTTAACACCACCCAATTCAACTGGTTCTATTCTTATCTTTGGTTTTAAGAATCCATCTTTACTTGGAGACCATAATACATCTACTACTTTTGCTTCCGCAATTTGATCGGATAATACCATTTTAAAAGCAAAGGCATGATCAGGGTTACCACTTACACGTGAATGAATTTTATCATGAGCAACAATAATACCATCAATATCATAATCATACGTTTTTCTCCATGAAACCAGTTTGGATGATAAATAATCATTTGATAATTCTGTTGTAATTTCATTACGAACAGTAATAACATTCAGTTCTTCCAAAAATTTCAACTGATACGAAGATTTTACTTCAGGTTTAATTAATTCATATGCAACAAAATCCAAATTTTCATAGTCCTTCACACTTTTACTAAGTTTGTTTACTATTCCCGCAACCAGATTGCGAGCATTTGAATTTGTTGTTCGATATACATCATTAAATACCTTTTTAGACATAATAAATTCACCACGCATAACAATATCCTTTTTACTTGGCAAATTTAAATAAGGAATTAAATGACTCACATCTTGACCAACCGTACCATTGCCTCGTGTATACAATTTCGGTTCATCGCCTTCAGTTGTATACATTCCACTTACACCATCCAGCTTTGCCGATATAACATATTCCTTGGGAGAATTGTATTTTTCAATCCATTTTGGCAATGCGTCGGTTGTTGGTTTTATTTTATCCATAGACCACATTTCATATGGCAATAATACTTTATTTCGCTCAATTGGAGCCCCAATTTCTTTTAATATAGGATTGGACGAATAATTGGTTTCCATATATTCCTTTACAATATCATACTCGTTATCTGACATTGCTGGTTTATCTGGATTATTGTAATATACATCATTTGCATATTTAATGGCTCCCGCTATTTCATCTTCAGTCATTAATATTAAATAGTCAATGCCTTGTTTTTTGAAATTTTCTATATGTTTCTTTGGTGGTATTTTCTTAGATTTTTTTAGTGTTCTGTTTTTTTTCTCTTTTGGAGACAATGCTTTTTTTGGTGTCGTTTTTTTACTCGTTAGTTTCGATTTCACCTTTTCTTCCACTTTTTCTTCCACCTTTTCTTCAACTATTGAATTTTGAGGAACCTTTGTATCATCAACTATTACTGAACGTCCATCAATACGATCTACAGGCTCTTTGTATTCCATGTGAAGAAAATCAAATATTTCTTTCTCACTTAAAAATTCATCAGTCAGCTTTGGACCCTTCTTTTTACCTTCCATTACATAGAATCCATGTTCATTTAATGAATGCCCCATATTTAATGCTCGTTGGCGCATTACAGTATTAAATACTTTACTTCCTGTAAAATATAATGTGGCAAAATAGTATTCTGATGGTGGGCTATACAAAAAATCTACGCGACGTGCAGGTTTATCACCCATCTTAGCAATCACTAATGTCTTTGTTTTTCCATCAGTTAGCTTATGAACAATTATCTTTTCGTCGACCAAACGGTTAATAAACTTCTCAAATATTGTTTTATCGTTGTTTTTATCTGTAATAATAATATCAATATCGCCTGATGTTTTTGCTCCTCTTCGATAACTACCTACAATTTCGAAAGACGAATCACCATTATTAACACTACTGAATTCCTTCTTAAAAATAGTTTCGTATTCTTCTATTTCGCTTCTTGGAATACGTTTTAGTATATCTTCGTAATATGTCAAACCCAACAATTGTGTTTCGTTTAATACTTCATTTTTTTGTGCTTTCAAATCGTCAAGTGTTCTAATTCCCTTTTCAATTAAATCTTTTGCCTTTTTGGGACCTACACCATATATTTCGGTGAATATATGAAGCGGATTATTGCGCTCTTTTTCCAATGCTTCTATTTTTCCCGTTGTAACATATTCACCTAATTTGGATGTTATTGTTGCCCCGATCCCTTTAAAACTCGATATTTGAGATACTTCTGTAATATTATCTGGATAGTTCATTATAGATTCTTGTGCTTTTTGATAAGCTCTACCTCTCATAAATTCACCACGTTTTAATAGCAACTGATTGAATTCACCCAGTATATCAATAAATTCTTCGTTTAACCTACGCCCCTTCATTTTTTCCATAGTTTTGGGTGCATCAGGAGTTTTTGATTTACTTCGCGACTTCATTAATTTATTTGGAGATCTACGTTTATATGTTTTTTTCTTATTGCTTTTTGAAAATGAATCGACCAATTTGAGTGTCTTTTTTTTAGTGCTCTTTTTAACGTTCATTTCTTTGCTTTTGCTTTTGCTTTTGCTTTTGCTTTTGCTTTTACAATAACCATATGTTTTCAAAGTATTTCTATCCGACACTGATGTTGCACATATAGGACCTTTCGGTGTATCAAAACATTCATTTTGTGTCTTCCATTTATAATTAAACGGAATTATACACGGACCCTCTTTCACATTTGCATTCTTTTCTATTTTTCCTTTATTATTAATATTAGAACCAAACATTAATAATAATACATGTGATTATTATTTGTCACTTTTTTCCTTTTTAGAAAAATATGATGTCATAAAATCATCATTAAACAAACTATCAATAGTTGAAACTGAATTAACCACCTTCTCTTTCTCTCTTTTTTCTTTTATTGTTTTTATTTTCACCTTAAAAATATTTTCCATTATAATTAAATTATATTAAATTATATAAATGACAACTAAAGTTGATAGTTATGGTCTTTCTAAAACATATATAAATGATCAATTGACACAAGGACTACAATATGATGCTACATACGATGGGAATACATTAGATTTAGCAATAGGTGATCACAATGGAGATGAGGTATTTATTCAATTGGAGAATGACGACCTCATGGATCTATTTAATAAACATGCAACTCCTTCTTCGTTGGATCAACGTATCATCGATGATTATGGTAATACACCTCAATCTATTAAACCATTGACTAAAAATAAAGTAACGCGTAAAAGAACTCCTACTCCAAAAACTAAAACTAAAACTAAAACTAAAACTAAAACTAAAACTAAAACAAAAACTAAAACCAGAAAAAATAAAACACCAACCTATCGCAATACACAAGCCATACCATCTATAGAAAAAACTATTTTTTAATGGATAAAGTATTTAATATTTTACTCTCTTCCTCTGAGAAAATCTCATTTTCCAAATAAGATTTTCTACTTTGCTTAGACATGTTATTTTTACAATAGAATTTTGATGCAAATAATACTCTACATTTATTACTTTGCATCGCGTATATACAGTCAATGTAAATATATTTATTGTATTTAATTGAATTTATAAAAAAAATGAACTCATCAGTCGAACTTCTCGAAAAACTTATTTGATGTATCATCTGAATATTACAATTTTTCCCCTTGTCGTATATAATATCATCATAATAAGCATAAGACAAACAATTTAATTCTTCACATAATTCTTTTATAAAATCATTCACATTCATGTTACTTCCTTTAACCGCATTTACCGATAATTCTATTGAAAACATTCTCTATATATGTTCTAAACATTTTAAAATGCTTTAAATATATTATGTAGGTACATAACTTCTACATAATAAATTATTATTTTGTTTCAAAGTAAAATAGTTTAATATTAGCATAAATTAATGAGTTGGAAGAAAATCGGCGGAATTGATCGAACACATAGTTATCAAACTGTCAATGTTCCTGTTTTAACAAGTAGTGGTAATCTCGAAGTTGATGCTCTTATTGCAAATAGTTTGACAGCAACGAAAACTCTACGTATAGGCGCATTATCATTTACTTCAAGTGAACTGCTTTTAGATAAATTATCTATATTTGGTAGTTTCAAGCAATTTGGAAATAGACTACAAATTGTATATAAACCAAATTTACCAACCGCATTAATCACTCTTATTGATAGTAATCCTGGTGGTGGATCAGCAAATGGTCCTGAAGCATCAGTAGATCGTGTCATAAGAAACGCAATACAACATGATGACGATGATGTTTTAGCAATAAATAAACATGATAACGATGTCACTATGAATAACACACTTGTGAAAAGTTTTTATACTGGAGGTGTTAAATTGTATTCAGGAATTAATACTGCAGGTACGGATGATCATGATGAGAGAATTGAATTAATTGGATCTACCAATATTTCTGGAAATTATATTGATATCAGTGGAAATGATACAAATAACAAAGTTCAAATAAAAGGTAAAGATATTGATATAATAGGTTATCATTTAACTTCATCAGTACGCGATGATGATGTAAATATACAAAGTAATAATATTAAAATTCATCAAGATAATGCAACGAATGATAATTATATTACTATGAATAACAATTCATTACATCTTAAATCTGACGAAATTAAATTAAGTTCTACTAATGACACGTCAACTGTTAATTCTGTTTCATATGCTGATTTACCTACAAAAAGATATATCAAATTTGATAAAAATAGTATGGTTATTAATTATGCAAATAGTGATTTCACACACCAGTCAGGCACAGGAAAGGACTCTATTAAAAATGTTGTAGTAAATGGTGATCTTAGAGTAACAGGAAGTACCTATTTAACAATTGCAAGTGTAGATACTACGTATTTAAATTCAAGTGATGGTGTTAAAAATTTAGTTACTTATTTTGCTAATGAATCTAACGGTGATGAGCTTACTCTTAAATTAGGTATACATGACACAACCAATTCAAATATTAATAATACAGATGTTACAGCTTTCAAAAATTCTACCTATTTAACAGTTGATGGACAATCACAATTCTATAAAACATTATTTTTGAGAAATAATAGAACAATCGATTATGATGGCACTAATACTACTACCGTTACAACAAATACTAACAGTGGTTTGTCAAGCAATGATGGTAATTTTTATCTATGGAGTGGAAGTGGTGGATATTCTACATTTAAAGTAGATTCCTCTCCATTTAATCAAACACGAAGTGACGTAGGTACTGGAGCCACTATTACCAGAATTGTTATTGCTGGTGATTCAATTACTTCTATTAAAGTTTCCGGCGCTGGTACAGGATATACTCCAGGTGATAGATTGGTTATTAGTTTAAATTCAGTAAAATTAGGTCCGTATATAATTAAAAATACTGATTTAAATTCTACTACATTAAGAGGTGATAGTACTACTAATTTATTAACTGGTACACTGCCAACAATTTTGAATAATATTTCTAATGGTACTTATTTTAGTATTACATCAACTACTACTAATGATTCTAATACAACAGCAACTATTTCAAATGTTACTACTACTGGCACTGGAACAGACAGTAAATTAAAATCTTTCACAGTTTCTTCTGGTGGTTCAGGTTATGCGGGAGGTGATATATTAAAAATTACTGCTGATGGTATTGAATATACTGGATATACTCTTATTGGCAGTCATGTAAATAGTGGTGCTTTGATAACTTCAACTATCAATCTTGGCGCTACAATAACAACTAATGGTAGTGGTAATAATGATATTGTTATATCGAATGTGGTTATTGGTTCAACAGGATTGACCTCTTTTACTATCACTGGCGGAGGAACTGGTTATAATGCAAACGATACTATTACTATTAGTATTACACCAAATTTGGGTTCTGCAACTGTTTATGGAAGTTATACAATACCATCTGTTTCAGATGGAGCGTTACCTGTTGCAACTGTCACAATTGGATCTGCATTAAATTTATCATCTGGAACTGCATTACCTGTAGGTAATTATACACTATCAGATGTAATGCCCACTGCTAACGGTAATGCAATTGCTACTACTTATACTAATTCTTCATTTACTGCTACTACCGAGAGTGGTGGTAGCGGAGCAATTGTAGAACAAGTAATTATTTCTGGTAATCCTGGAGTTGTCACATCTTTTACAATGGCTGCAAGTGGTACAGGTTATGCTGCTGGTGATTTGTTTACTATTGAAATATTTAATAATAACACAATTAAACCATTAGGATATTATATTATACAATCTGGTGATATTACTGCTTCTACTGGTGCTTTTATTTCACAAAAAATTACTACTAATTTACCTTCTAATATATATGGTATTGCTAATGGAACATATAATCGTTCATCTGGATTATTAATTAATAATTTTATGATAAGTAATAAAGTAATTACATCAATGGATGTAATTGCAAGTGGTAGTAAATATACTGCTAATGAAAAAATTAAAATAAGTATTAATGATAAAATTGTTGGTAATTATACTATTCCTGATACTGGTGTACTTTTAGATGGTAGTTTTAAATCGAAAACTTTTATCAGTAGTGATTTGACATCGATGTCACGTACACCACCAACTGTTAGCGAATTAATTGTTTCAAGTGGAAGTGTAACATCAGTTAAAATAAGCGGTGGTTCTAATTATGTTGTTGGAGATAAAATTGTTATTAAACAAACCATATCATCGCCATCAGAATCACGTTATGTTGGTCCATATATTGTTACTCTTGATGATATTGATAGCAATGGTGTATTTAAATCAGAATTAACATCTGGTGGATTTACTGCTGATCATTATCTTAATGGATTGATGCCTACCGATCCAAATAATATTGGCAATGGAACTTATACATCAGCTATTACAGTTGCAACAAATGGTAGCGGATCAAGTGCTTCTGTAAGTGAAGTTGTTATTACAGGAACGAAAGTAATCTCCGTTAAAATGAATGCTGCTGGTTCAAACTATGTTCCTGGTGATACAATAACTATTAGTATAGATGGTGTTGCTCTTGGAACATACACGATTACAGGAAAATTAACTGGAATTATGCCCGTAAATCCTTCCACTGAGAGTGATTTAACAGGCAATGCTATTGCTGATGGAACACATACAACTAATCTAACTGTTGTATCACGAGAGCCTGGAGGATTGGATGATGGAACATATATTAATAAAATATCCAAACAAACATTTTTACATTCAAATCAACTTAATTTTTCAACAACTTCCAGTGAAATTACTAATCAACCTGCTACTTTTCCACTTACAAATATGGTAATTACATCATCTGGAAATGTTGGTGTTGGCGAAACTGCAAATATTCCATCAAAATTATTATCTATTGGATATAATGATTCGGGCTTTTCAAAAGGTTCAAGTGACGATTTAATTTTATATTCAAAAGATAACATTGCCCTCACTACTGATAGCAGTGGGTATTTAACTGCAGGAAAAGGAATAGGTTCTACTGTTACTTCCAATAATTCGTCTGTTATATCAAGAATTAATGAAATAAATACGTCATTGGGAAGTAGTTCTACAAAACCGATTGGTTTTGAAACATCTGGTGGATTACAATTACTTAGTTCGGTAAAATCAACATATGATGGTGTACCAATAACAACCACAACTGGTGGTAATGGAACTGGAGCTATTGTATCACAAGTAGTTATTGCTTCTGGAAGTATCACATCTGTTACAATGGAAGCATCTGGATCTGGTTATGCAACAGGTGATACTTTAATTATAAGCATTGCACCTATTAATGGTAGTGTAACTGCTCTTGGTTCATATACTATTGCTGTTGGAGATCATACAAATGGTGTTTTTAATTCGGGTAATTTAGCTGGTACGCCTGCCAATAATTCATCTCCTATTGCTAATGGAACTTATAATCATAGGGATGCTCCAACTGGTGTAAGATTATATGGTTATGGAAGTGTTTCTGGTGGTGGTATTAGTATGGAAGTAGTAAAACCTTCTAATCAAAATGTTCTTAATACAGCAATTCAAAGATTTGAGGGTATACCAACCGAAGTATTTAGATTATCAGAAGAATCTGATCACACAAAACTACTTCTTGGTAATACTACACAGAATGTTAAATTATCCATTCCAGCACAAAGTGTAGCAGATGGTAATGGAAAAGATTTATATATTGATGCTGGAACAAAAAATGGCAGTGGATCTGATGGTGTTGTTCATATTGGAAAAAATAACACATCTAAAGTAGAAGTCACTAATCTTACATTGACTGAACTTGATTTAAATAGTGTGTCTTCAGCAGTGAATAAATTTAAAATTAGTGATGCTTCCACTGGAACTGGTCCTATGATTGAATCAATCGGCGATACTGACGATACGATTGACATGGAACTCATTACAAAATCTTATGATTATAGTAACAAGTATGGTAAATTTAAATTTAGAACAAAACAAAATACTATTACCTTAAATACAGTATCTGGTTCTGGTTCAGGAGCTGAAATATCATCTATTGTAACAAGTGCTTCACAATTGACCTCATTTACTATATCAAAAGGAGGTAGTGGATATGCTACTGGTGATACAATAAGTATTACTGTAAATTCAACAACATATGGTACACATACTATTGTCAGTGGTAATCATAGTTCTGGATCATTTAATATTGCTACTATTTCAGGATTAACATTGTCAACTTCAGATACTGCACTAAGTGCAGGTACATATGATGTCTATAAGGCTTTCTCCTTTATTAGTGAAGATGGATTAACCTTATTTAATAAATCTAACAATTCTAAAATATTACTTCAACCTATTACTGGTAGTTATACTACTTATGAAACAATTACTTTACCAAATGAAACAGGTACTGTTTGTGTTAGTGGTGGTTCTGGTCTATCACTTAATGCTACTACTGGTGAAATGACTTTGGCTTTAAATTCAGGAGCAGGTACTATTGGTAAATCAAATGAACTTATTACAGCCTTAGGTAGTTTAAAAGTAAGTGAAAAATTTGAAACTGTTGGTGATACTATTACATTACCTGCAAATGCTTCTTATGATGCTCATAAAATTGCTTGTGGAACTATTACTGAATATAATGGAACATCCACACATGCATTAATTACTGGTTTACATATAACTCCACCAACTATTACGAATGACGCAACCGCAACAGTCACAGATGCTTCTACTCTTTATATTTCTGAAGCAACAAATGCAACAGGAGCAAATAATTATTCATTTTTAGTTGCAAGCGGAAATACAAAATTAAATGGAGACGTAGAAATTACAGGAACTGTTAGTTTAAGTAGTGGTATTTCTATTAGTCAAGGTGGTACAGGATCAACTACTGCAAATGTTGCACGTGGATCTACAAAATTAAATGCTCAACGTTTAGATCCTAATTTATCAGCAATATCAAGTGTATTACAAGATGGTACTACAGGAGGTATTGGAGCAGCGAGTGCAAACAAAATTATTAAATATACATCTGCAGCAGCTGCAAGTTTCTTAGATTTTAAACACGAAGATACTTTAGGATCTGATTCTGCAACAGCTATTCCATCACAACAATCTGTCAAAGCATATGTTGATAATAAAAAGCCTGCAACTGCTGTGCTTGCAGACAAATCTGAAAAAATTAAAACTACTGTTGATGTTACTACTGATACTACACGTTATATTCCTTATACTGCTGCTGCAACTGCTGTTGATAATGCTTCATTATTAATTGGTAATAAATTAGCTTTTAATCCCGATTCTGGATCCATGACCATTGGTGCAGGTAATTTAAGGTTAACTGCTACAGGTGTTGTATTGGATCAAAATTTACAAACTACTGCAGGCGTAAATTTCGAGAGTGTAACCACTACTGGTAATATTACTATCGGTCATGATTTAATATTAAATACTGATAGTTCTCGCATTACTATGGGAGCAGATGATGATATTTCATTTACACATGATGGAACAACTGGTTTGACTATTGCTGCTCAACCAATTACATTAGATTCTGGTGGAGATATTACACTTGATACAGGTACAGATAATATATTTTTAAAAAAACAAGATACTACTTTTGGTTCATTAACCAAAGCATCTGGCAATAATTTAATTATTAAATCAGGAACTACTCCCGCTGTAACATTTAGTGGAGCAAATACTGCTTTGGCTGGTTCTTTAACTTTAGGAACCGCTTTAGCGGTCAATCATGGTGGTACTGGAGGAACAGATGCTGGTGCTGCAAGAACTAACTTGGGCTTAGGTACAGATGATAGTCCTCAATTCACATCAGCATCTATTACTACACAAGGTGGTAATGCAAATGATGTAACAAGAAAAGCATATGTGGATGGTGTTGCTCAAGGTTTAAATATTCATACTCCTGTTGTTTTAGCAAGTGTTAAACATGATAATAGTACTTATGCACAATTAGAGTCTGTAAGTTATAATAATGATGCACAATTTAATGATTGGCGTGTTAAAGATGGTAGTTTAAATGCAACGTATAATAATGGTACAAGTGGTGTTGGAGCAACCCTTACAGCCAATTTTCCTGGTGGTTTTGATAAAGTTAAATGGGATGGTAGTATTCTAACTGCTCCAGATGGAAGCGGTGAAGCTTTGGATACTGGTGATAGGGTTTTAATTAAAAATCAAACTAATGCTGCACATAATGGTATTTATACTATTACAAGTTTAGGTGGATATAGTACTGATAGTACTGGTAATCAAAGAAAATTTTTGTCAATGTTTAATGATCCAAATCCTCGTTCTGAGATCGCGGCTAAAGTCACTGCTCACAGCACCATGATAACATCAGATTACTTTCCTGACCGTGATGGACATATTGTTGTAGGACAAAGATTTGTGTCGGGCGTTGGTGTTCCAACTGGAGCTGTAATTACCGGCGTTTACACATTCGGAAGTCCCCTTCAGCTGAACATAACATTCGACATTGGTCAATCAGGTGGTGGTACTGTGCAAAGCTCCTACAGTACGATGGTCACCACTGGGAGTAAACTCCCATCTATTACATTTACTGGTACCATTACAATTGATTCAGCAACTATAGGTGGGATACTACCCTTAGCCAACCTCAACCAGAAGGTTACATTAGGTCAAACAATAACTGGTCCAGGAATTCCAACTGGAACAACAATTTCTTCACTCTATTATGCCAGTGGTGGCACACTCGTAATGAGTCAAAATGCAACAGAATCAGGTACAATTTCTATTACAACTGTAGCCTATGATGGTTTAGTTGGTGTAGGTAGTGGTGGTACAATCGATTCAGTTGATATCCTTCGCACCAGCTCAGGTCCGTATTTCCATTTTATAACATCAATAACATTTACTAATACTTCTGGAAGTGGATATAAGGCTGGCGATTATATTAATGTTATTGTTGGTGATGATGATCATGAACGTCTTTTTTTCTCATTTCCATTAACAAGTGATCAAATTTTAAATGCCAGTGGTCAATTAAAAGACACAGCACTGGACCTTACGACATCACCGCCTGCTATTGCGAGTGATGTTAATGCGGCGTCAGTATATTCACTGGTGGGCTATGATGTTGCGAGTCTCCCCAGTGGCACATATGAAAGAGATACACAAGCAAGTAGTAAATGGCAATTAACCAGAGCTACTGATGCTGATTCTGCCGCTTCAGGTGAACTTCATTGTGCCTATGTATTAATAGAAAATGGTAGTCAAGCTAACTCTGGTTTTATTGAAGATGGTGGTATTAGTGGTGGAACTGTTGGTACTACAAATGTTAATTTTATTCAATTTTCTGGTGCAGAAAACGTTGTTGCTGGTGTAGGTATAAATAAAAGTTCTACTACAATTTCTGTAGATCTTAATACAAATGGAGGTTTAGTAATTGATAGTTCAAAGATAAGTATTGACTTAACTAAAACGGCAATTATTGGACCATTACCAATTAACAAAGGTGGTACTGGAGCAACATCTGCAGCGGCAGCTCTTGCAGCATTCGGAGCACAAGCTGCAAATTCTAATTTAACTGCAATCTCTGGTCTAACTAATACTATTAATAAAATTATGAAATTTGCAGGAAGTAATAATATTCAATTATTGGATTTTAATCCAGATGCTGATTTGGCAACTGCTTCTCAAAGTAAGATTCCATCTGAAAAAGTAGTTGCTACTTATGTAACAGGTGTTGCAAAGGCTTATAGTTCAGGAAAAGTTGTAACACTTGAAGATACATCATCCAATTCATATCTTCCATTGACATTTACAGTGAACACAAATTCTCAACCTGGTGGTGATATTATTAAAGTAGATCCCGATTTAACATGGAAACCTAATGCAGGTGAATTACGATTTGGAGGTAATCATACCTTTAAGGCTACTGGTAATAGTATTGTAAATCAAGATTTACAAATCAGTGCCTCTCCTAAATTCGCTGCAGTCAATATATTATCTACTGGAAGTCAATACTTAAAATTAAAAACAGCAAACGATTTAACTGCTTCTGATAAAACACTTACTTTTACCACAGGAAATGCAGATCGCGGAATTACATTAGGTGGCAATTTTACAACTGAAGATGGCAATGTTACTATTGATGCCGTTTCTGGTTCTAAAACGCTTACTATGAATAGTGACCTTACCGTTGGTGCTGGTGGATATGGGGTCACAATTACTGCTCTTGGTCAGGCAAATACATTTACTATGAATCACAACCTTACCATTGGTTCTGGGAATAATGTCACAATTACGGCTCTCGGATCTGCTCGAACATTTACTATGAATGAAAGCCTTACTATTGGTGATGGTTCTGATGGTACTATTACATTTGGAGCTGCAGGTAAAACATTAACTGTAAATGAAAGCCTTACTATTGGTGCTGGTAATTCAGGTACTATTGCTTTTGGAGCTGCAAGTAAAATATTAACTGTAAATGAAAACTTTACCATTGGCGGCACTCAATCAGGTACTCTTGCTTTTGGAGCCTCAAGTAAAACATTAACTGTTTCTGAAACATGTACAATAAATCAAAATCTTCAAACAACCGCAACTCCAAAATTTGCAAGTCTTGGTCTTGAAGGAGCAAGTGCCTATTTAACATTAAAGAATTCAACTGACGAAAATGGAGATGGACAGGCTGAAACAAGAATTATTTTTAAAGATCATACTGATAATGTCTTGGCTCAAATACAAGGTAGTCATGATGGAACTGCAAATGACGTTAAAGGTGATTTAATATTGTCAACAAACACTGGATCAGGATTAAGTGAAAGAATGAGAATAGATTCAGGTGGAAATGTTGGTATTGACAAGACGAATCCAGCATACAAATTAGATGTTACAGGTTCCATTAGTGGTAATTATAATAGTGATACTACAAGTTATTTCGGTTATGCTGCTATTGGTTTTACAAGTAGTTTTTCTGACAAAGCAACCTTTGCGCATATTGATATGAATACTGCTTCCAATTATGCTTTATTACAAGATAATGCTGGAAAAACACTATTAAATTGTACATCTGGACAATCAATTGGTTTTAGAATTAGCAACTCAGATAAAATGGTGCTTACATCTGCTGGAAATTTCGGTATTGGTACGACGAGTCCAACATCAAAATTAGATGTCAATGGTTCTATTAGTGTTACTGGAACAGGAACTTATAAATTGGATAATCAAACTATTATTAAAAATAATACTGATGCAGCAACTCCCGACATATATGCAAATTTACGTGTTATTCAAAATATTTCTATGAGTGATGGCATGTATATTAATTATGGTAGTTTAGGTACTACTGCTGCGGATTTAAGATTATATGCAAATGCCACTACTCAAAGAATGATTATTAAAGCTGATACTGGCAATGTCGGTATTGGAACGACGACTCCTGGTTGTTTGTTACATGTAAATAGTGAAACTGCAGGTAATGCTACCTTAGTTGCAAAAATAAGTGCAGGAAGTGCAGATGGTAATCATGCTTTTTTGGGATTTGGTACTGAATCAGACACTGCTTATACAAAAGCAGCCATTGGTTATAAACGAACGGGTAATAATGAGCGCGGCGATATCGGGTTTTATACTAACAGTGAGAACACTACTAATTCAGTTACAAATGCTGATCTTAGAATGGTTGTTACTTCTCAAGGTAACGTTGGCATTGGAACTACATCTCCTCGGACACCTTTAGATGTGAACGGTAAATTATGCATAGGATTCGATCCAAATACAACATTGGACGGTACTGGTGCTTTACACATAACTACTCCATATACAATACCATCGAACACAGATGGTGTTGAACCACTGTTCAATCAAAATGAGTCAATTACATTTTATAGTAATATATATAGTTTCTATTCCTCAGCTACACAGCAAACATATTATGAAAATCAATCACCGACTCCAGCAGCCCGTATATGGTATCAACCAACAACTTATAATTATGTTGGTAGCGGTGTTGATGGAAAACACGGTCTTCTTGCGTTTGGATGTGGAAACAAAGCCGAGGCCTCCAACCCTGGCGATAGGAATTTTTATTCCAAAACAATGGTGATTACCTCACATGGCGATGTCCAGATTGGTGAGGACTGGACCAATAGTACATTATACATTAATGAAGATAATAAATTCAATTTTACTGGTACAGGCAATAGTAGTAGTGATACTGGAGACACTATTATAGGGGGTGGAGGTGGTGATTCAGTTTCTTTACTTGTTGGTACACGATCATCGAATAGTACTTTTAGAAAAGTTGGCAGTCTTAGTAGTAGTGGTGGTAGTAGTAGCAGTAGTCAGCAGTCCGAAAAAGTATCAGGATATTTTGAAAACAATGTTCTTGTTGAAGGGAAATTGTTTATTCATTCAGACAAACGTATTAAGTGTAATATTAATGAAATTGATGATGATAAAGCTCTTGTTGATTTTCGTAAGTTGAAGCCTTCAACATATCAATATATTAACAAATTCACCAAAACTAACACTACTGTTTATGGTTTTATTGCTCAAGAAGTGAAGGAGGTTTTACCCTATGCTTGTAATCCCAAAAACACAAGCTTTATACCGAATATTTATTGTTTTGCAACAATTTCAGGAAATTATTTGACTGCTTCAACAGATTTTGATTCTAATTTAGATCCAAATATTAAAACTAATTTTAATGATCTTACACTTGAATTAACAGATAAAAATGGTAATAAAGTAGCTTATATTAAAATTATGTCTCCAACAGGAAAAAAAATATACAGAAAGGTTATACGAATTGTTAATAATACAACAATAGAATTAGAAAAGGCTATTGATCCTAATGATGTTATCGATCCTGATACTAATACATCCTATGTATTTGTGATTGGTCAAGAAGTCAATGATTTTCATACTATTGACAAGAACGCAATATGGACGGTTACAGCAGCGGCCACACAGGAAATAGACAGACAACTTCAAGCAGAAAAACAAAAGGTTGCAAATCTGGAATCACAACTTGCTTCTGTGTTACAACGATTAGCTGCTGCAGGCATTTAATTAATTTAAAATTGATTTAACAATTATTTCATAATAATTATTAAATAAGAAATATGTCGGCAAATCCCCAAACATTTTTAGAAAAGAAAAATCCTCATGAGAGAGATCAATACATCAGTTTTGATGAAGGTCCTCATATTTATACCATTAAAGGCGATAGTGGTTTTAAATCGGTGACTACATTCAATCATGCTCATTTCGAGAAATTTGATTCTGATAGAATCATTTCCAATATGATGCGATCACCAAAATGGCCTCAAAATAAATACTATCCCATGACAAGCGATGAAATTAAAGCGTTATGGGACAAGAATCGCGACGAAGCAGCGGAAGCAGGAACAAAAATGCATTATGATATTGAATGTTATTATAACGAATGTCCCAATGAAAACAACAGCATAGAATATGGTTATTTTAATAAATTTCTCAGCGATTTTCCAGAATTGAACAGTCGTCCCTACCGTACGGAATGGATGGTGTATCATGAAGAACTTCGTCTTGCAGGATCGATTGATATGATATTTGAAAACGAAGATGGTTCTTTACAAATTTATGATTGGAAACGCTGTAAAGATATTGTGAAAACAAATGGATTTGGTAAATATGGAAATAAAGAATGTATTGAGCATTTACCTGATACAAACTATTGGCACTATTGTCTTCAATTGAACACATATAAAGCCATTATTGAAGAAAAGTATGGTAAAAAGGTAACGGATTTGTTTTTGGTATGTCTTCATCCAGATAATAATAATAAATCATACAAACGTATTAAAGTGGTAGACCTTCAATCAGAAGTGAAGGATTTGTTCGATCTAAGAGCACAAGAATTGTTATAATAATTTATATTTGTTTCGTTTTTTTTACTTAAAACTATATATTTATATAGATTAATGACAAGTTCTATAATTAACAATCCTTTTTATTTTATTTTATCTATTTTGGGAACACCTATTGTTACTTACTTCATTTGGAGAAATCTTTATTATTATTATTGTTACTTTTATTGGAAAAGAATATTTGCTGAATTTATGAAAACTTACAGACCTCCTATTGATTTTGTAGACAAATATAAAAAAGAGCTCGAAAACATGAAAAATACGCCTGTTGACGATGATACATTGAAAGAGAAAAAAAATAGTTTTGTTATGGAAAATACACCTCAAGGTATGGTAATTATGACGTGGAATCAAGAAAAATTATTGTTTGAATATTATTCAGATAAAAAGGATATACCTTATCGCTTTTTGGACACAGTATGTAGAAAATATGTTAAAGCGAATCATTGTAAATGTATTTACATTGATATAAACAAAGAATTGGAAACATGTAAGGAGCAATTGGATAATGTGAAAATGAAAATAATAGAAGCAAGGGAGAAAAAGAGGAATGATGAAAAGAGTAGTGTGTTTGTTACTGCTAAAAAAAAGGGACAAACAGCGAAAGAAGAAGAAGATAAAATAAAGGACGATGATTTATTGATTAAAGAGAATGTCAATATATTTAAACATAGTGGTATGATAAGAGATTTTCAATTTATTAAAACACCTAAGAAGGAAATTAAAACATTGTCATATGCTGATTTTATGAACAAATAAATTATTTTCATAATAATATATAAGTACTATTATGAAAAAATCTAAATCTAAAGAAAATTTCTTTCAAGAGAATGATATTATTAATGTAAATCAAAATGGTGGTTCAGAACAAGGACGCTGGGAAGTTGGTATAAACTATATAAAACCAGAAAATGAACAAGGTGAAAAAGGTCCAGATTCTATTTTTGGAGCACTTAAAAATTTAGCACAACAAACCATTCAAGGAGCGACGCGAATAGGAAATGTAATAGGTGAAGGGGCTATTGAGCAAGTTAACAAATCTGGAGAGGCATTGACGAAATACGGTTTATTTGTGGTTGGTAAAGCAGTGGATACATCGATAGATACAACCTTAGGAGATGATATTGATAATAAATCAATTGAAGAAATGACACAAGAAGCCACAAAAAAACTGCAAAAGGTAATTACTATTCTTTCTGATATGGCGAAAGATCCTGAAATGAAGGCGTTGTTACGTAAAGTCGGAGAAATAATTGGCGATTTAATGAAAAATACATTGGAAACGGCTCGAGAGCCATTGAAGAAGGCTACTGTTACCGCGATTGATATAGGTAAAGACGTAGGACATGAGACATTGGCGGGAGCAACAAGATTTGCTGTAGATATGGTAAGTGTAGTAGCTTCAGAAATACCTGTATTGGGAGGTGTGGTTGATTTAACTATTGCTATAGGTCGTGCTTTTAATTCAGGGATGACTGCTTTTAAGAAGGGTACTGGGAATACAATAATGGTTGCCGAGATTGCGAATAAATTAATATCAGAAGTATTACCGAAAATTGATACTGCTGTGGATGATGGTATCGAAACAAAACGTAAATTACAAAGTATTTCCAATCGTTTTATTAATATGATTAATGGAACATCTAATTCTGTTGAGAATGTATCTACTGGTATTAAAGATGCTACTGAAAACATTGTTAAAGAAAATAAAAACCAAGCAGGGGGTAGGAAGTCATCACCTCATAAAGATATTATTGTACATATGTTTAATTCAACGCGTAAAGAAAAACGTAATCGAAAAAGAAAAACGAAAACGCGCAAAGGAAAACGTTAGTTTTTTATTACTTTTTTTCATTGTCATTTTTAAATTTTATAAACCCGACACTTTTCTCAATATCGAAGGAGGATTCTAAATGATTTTTAGCAATCTCAATGGCTTGTTTTTCTTTATCATTTAATGTTTGTATATATTTTTCAATTAGTTGTTCAGTTTTCATTGGATTTATACATAAAGTATGTATTATTTATAAATCAATTTTTATTATAACTAATAAAGCATAATAGTGGGTCTTGAAAGGAGACACTTGAGTTAACAATAATTTCGTTTAATTTATCGTGAATGATATAATTATTAGATGCTAAGAATCCAAATAATTCTGGAATTTCGTCGATTGTCATAAAATTATGGTAGTATGTATTTGAGATGCTATTTATTATATAAATACATGATTTTCTTGGACAACATGGTGTATTTTCTTGAAAGGGTGATAATTTTTTATTTGCAACACGTGATATGTATTTTTGTAATGGTCCTTCAGGATAATTATTTATAGTAATTATTTTTCGATAGCATTTATTAAATGTATCATGATAATTTGAGATATTTAAGGTGTACATTATATTAGTTTATTAAAAAAATTGAATCAAAAATATAAATCCAATTATGGTTAACTTAATAATGGATATTGAAGATAGAAATCAAAATGACAATGAGAATGATACAGCAGTAAGAGAAGACGAACGTTTTATTAAACAAATTTATCGGTATAAATTGTCCGATAATTTTGTAAAGGATTTGTTCAATTTTTCGAAATTACATCAAAAGGATAAACGTAAGGATTATAAAGAGGCGTGGGAATTGTGGGTAAAAGCAAACGATACAATTATTCAGGAAGAATGTAATAGACTTCGCAATATGGGTTACGGTGGTGATATTGTAGATAAAATGTTTAAAAGTTCCAGATATTACTTTAGAAAGAAATCTACGTGTAAAACTGAACCACGAAAGCGAAGGAAATATGTTTCATGTGATCATGATCTTCTTGTTGCAATGGATGATCATATTTCTAAAAATTATAACAATGATGATTTTACGCCAGCGGATAGTTATGACTTGTTTTGTGAAAATAATAAGAGTGTTTTGGGGGATGAAATCAAGAAAATGGTAGACAATGATATTACAGACAAGGAGTTTATTAGAAATAAAATTAAGAAAACGTATAAAAACAGGTATTTCTTGTTTATTAAAAATAATAGCTAATATTATATTAATATGGTAAATCAAAGTAATTTATTAAGTCAAGGAGGTTTTGGTTGTGTTTATTATCCAGGCATAGACTGTAAAGGTAATACAATTAAAAATAAACAATTTGTTACTAAATTACAGGCTAAAAATGCCAGTTCAGATAATGAGATATCCATAGGTAACCAAATAAAGAAAATAAAAAATTATTATGAATTTTTTTTACCTGTTATTGATAGTTGTCCAATAAATGCAAATAAAATTAGCGGTAATATATTAACTGACTGTGAGCCTATTCAAGGCAAGGATGATTTATTGTTAATGAAAATGGAATATATAAATAGTATTTCATTTTACAAAGTATTGACCAACGAAGGGAGAAGTTCTCAATCTATAATTAAATCGATGATTGGTTCTTATCTTTATCTGCTTAAATCACTAAAAATGTTAGGTGATAAAAACATTATACATTATGATTTAAAAGCGGATAATATACTTTTTGACAAAAATACGGAAATACCTCTTATTATTGATTTTGGTATTTCTTTCAATATGAATGAAATCGATTTTAATAAATTGTATCGTTTTTTCTATGTTTATGCGACTGATTATTATATATGGAGTTTTGACATTCATATTATTAATTTTTTGGTGAATGAAGTAGACACAGATAATTATGTTATTAACAAAGATGTTTTCAAAGAAATAACAGATAGTGTGGTAGATAATAATAAGGCTCTTGGTTTGTTTTCAAAAAGCTTTATTGAAAAATACAAAAAAAAATGTATGATTTATGGTTCCAAAATTATTGGAAAAGACAAAGTATCTATATTAAAATTATTAATACAAAAAGAATGTTATCAAACATGGGATAATTATTCACTAAGTTGTATATATTTACTATTTATACAGCAAGCTTTTCAGAATAAATTTCCAGATTCTGAATTTCTTATTAAACTAAGTCAATTATTGTGTGTAAATATATCACCAGATCCAGCTGATAGATTTACAATACAAGAGACTATTGATCATGTTAACAATATAGTAAAAAATTCTCAAGTGAGTGATTTAACTTCGCTTGCAAATTCTTTAAAAATTAATTCTAAATATATTATTCAAGAGCATATAAAAACAGAGGTTAAATCAATTATTTCCGTTTAGATTCATCATAACAATAATTCATAAACATTGTTGTTTCTTGTATACAATCTGTTGAACTTGTTTCAAATAATGATGGAATGAATGAGTGAATAAATGCTTTTATTGAGCCTATAAAAAATGATTTAGATAAATTCAATGAAATAATACAATGTTGAATATAAGTTACTTCATGATCAGTTGGATGTTTTAAAAAAATATTATATAAATATGTCAATACCATTTAAATAATATTAATAGTTTTAATTAATCAAAAAAAATAATTTTTAAAATTTATTTTCTTCCTTTTTTGGAGGATCTTTTGCGAGTTTTTCTTGTTTTTCTTGCTTTTCTTGATTTTTTACATTTGGTTGCACATTTTTTTGTGCATGATGATCCTGATTTCTTGTATGTCTTTTTTGCTTCTTTAAGTACCAATTTAAAAGATTTACCAGGATGTTTTTTCATAGTTGCCTTAACGTGAATTAACCAAGCGTTTGCCATTATATAAAATATACAGATAAAAATTAAAATTGATATTAAATAATTATTTAAATATTTTTATAAAATAATTTAATTTATATTAGATATGGCTAAACCAATTAATACGCAAATAACATTAACAAGGTATTTATATATAAAAGAGGATGTAAAATACAGTATAATGTTATCTCTTCTCGATAAAAAGGATATTCAATGTTTGTTGTTCTGGGTCTACGAATTGTATTATTCTGGTTACGAAAAAGAAATGTTTGAATACGTTCGGTATCTGTATTTCGATTTTTATGCCTTAATAAATCCAAAATTCTATAGTTTTATTGATAAACAATATTATTTATGGTTGAACAACAAAGATGATACTATTATTGGTTACATATTCAAAAATCTTTTCATATTACCACATTCACATACAGTATTTTGTATGCGGCAATATATGTTGAATGGTGGTACATGCAAAACTATTTACAAAGGACGAAAACCCACATGGCTACATAAATATAAACCAGTCTATCATAATATTTTACGTAGTATACATAAAAAAAAATATGTAGATATATATTACTACTTATGTAAGTTAAATAATGAGGATTTAATACAGTGTTTGTATGAAGTAGGCAAATATTTTGAAAATGAGGAAGCTAAGAAAATACCTGCTGATTTTTACACTACCTATGAAGAATCATATACAAACATGACGCATAAAGACATGGCACATGTATGGATAACTACGATTCTTCATTTAATGGAGTATGAGCCTGTAAACGAGCATAAAAAGATCTTGTATATTAAATTAACTGATGGTGAATTAGATTCGATTAAATCGGTCGAATGTGATTTATGTACACCTCGATATAAGACATTACAGTATAAAAGATTATTTGGAATTCATGAAAATATAAAATATTTTCATTTAATGAGAAATAAATTCCAATTGTATGATAATTATAATTTTATTGATGAATTACAACATCATTGGTTGTATTATTGTTATAATACGCCACGATATCGAGAATTATTGGATAAATATGAAAATATTGTAGTAAATCATGAAAAAAGAGATATAGAATTTAAAGATGATGATGATTTTGAAGATTTTTACGAAAATTATGGCTATTTTGAACCAGATGAACAATCAACTGAAACAATCGCAAAGGTATTTCATTATAATAATGAAAATAATGATATCAATTCCTTTATAAATGAACCAAGATTAAATATACATTTTGAAATAGATGCCAAAATTATTTATTAAAAAAATTGATTTGTTATAAATATTTTTTATATATAACAAATTAATAGGACATCATGGTTAAAAATCAATTTGGTGGTAATAAGTCAAAGCGTATGGGTCGTAAATTTATGAATACGGGACCTCAAAAAACAAGGTTTTCAGACGATCCTGATGAAATTTATGCTTGTTGTTCAAAAATGCATGGACCTCAATGCGATGTATTATGTTTAGATGGTAAAACACGGTTATGTCATATCCGTAACAAATTTAAGGGTAGAGGAAAAAGAGATAGTTTTATTTCAATAGGAACATGGCTTCTTGTAGGTAAGCGTTCATTTGAATCAGAAAACGAGAATAAAAAAGGTAATTGTGATTTGTTAGAAGTGTATAGCGAAAATGATAAAAAAAAGTTAATACAGCATCATCCAGATAATTCATGGAATATTCTTAGTAGTATTCAACCCGTGGGGTCAGTTAATGCGGATGACGATGATTTAGATTTTGAATTTGGTGATAGCGAAACAATGGAGTATGAAGAATTAATTAAAAATGCTACTTCTGAACCTACTAAACATGTATGTATTGAAGATGAAGAAGATGTGGACGTTGATGATATTTAATTATGATTGTTGTTCTCTTCCATACTATCAATAATTGCTTGTTGAAATTCAGAATCATCTTCGTTTATGTTTTCATTTGTATTTGTTGAATTTATAATTTGTTCTATTAAATAGCGCTGCATTGGGTTGTGGTATAAATTAGGAAATTGGGTATTTATTTCTCTACGTCTTCTTGGAGACGAGGAATGATCATCATTTTCATTTTTTATTTCTTTTGAATTTAATGAATAACGACAAACAGGACATTCGTTGCTTTCTTCGGATAACCATTTTTTTATTGCTTCCGTTGTAAATATATGATTACATGGTAGCTCTGTTACCTCATCTTCATCGTTGAATTCCGAAAAAAATATGGGGCATTTATTATTTTTTTTAGAAGAATCTTCATATTTTAAGTTTTTCAGATTTTCTATTTCTTCGTCGGATGTAACATTTTTATATGTAGTATCAGAATGAAAACTACTTTCTAAAACGCTATCCAGGTTAGAAGGTATATTATTTTGATATAAATTATCTATATTAAATGGAGACGTTGATGGTGGTGACGAATCATTATTATTTACAAAATTATTAAATAATATTCTATCTACACTTGATATATTGTATGTGTTTGTTTCGTTGTCATTATTTATTAGATTATTAAAAATATTTTGTACAAAAATTTCCACATTATTATTTGAAATATCTATACTATTGCTCATTGCATAGTATACTACTTTATTTTTTAATAAACTTTCATATTATATATTAAAAAATAAAAAATAAGAAATAGTAAACAAAATAATATTGTTAAAAATTGAAAACATCATAGCGCTCTGTATGTAAATTTCTCAACATAATATCCCAAGGTGTCATACTGCGTAACTCAGTCAGACCATTTTTACAAAACGAATTAATTAAATTGGGATTTGAACCAGACATCATTGATGCTCCTGGTTGATTTGTTAGCGTAGGAAATCCAGTTGTTGTTCGCAAATTCCAAAATACTATACACGGTACATCATATGGAACTCCATGTACGCTTTTACCTGCTTCAGCATATTTCTCTTTTATCAAATCCCACATGCTATTAGACATTTGTTCATTGAAATTACCATTCATCTGCATATCAGACAAAATTACAAGAGCAATATCTTTTACTACATCATTTGTAAGACGGGCTTTAACAACACTGTCCAGAATTAATTCTAAAGCAGCAGTAAAATTAGTTCCGAATCCCTGAGAATCAGATGCAGAGATCTTATTAATCATGTTACATAGTGTTGTTTCTTTTTCAAGATTTACCCATGAAGGTGAGTCGTTAAAAGTTAATACACGGCGACCCAAATTAGATTTTTCCGCAATTCTACATCCAAGACCAATGGAATTATACAATGGAATATTATTATCACAACTCATAGATCCTGATGTATCAACCATTGCCACATAATTTTCCAAAGAATCTATTGATTTACCTGCGTCATCCCATTGACTATTAAGAATATCAATATGAGGTTGAATTTCTTCTTTATTATTTTTGTTGTAATAAATAGCATCTTTTACAAAATCATAAACAGATACACGTGCTCCTTTGATTGTGGTTCCTGATGTATTTTTTTCTATAATAAATTCTTTTAGATTCGTTGCTCCTTTAATTCTATCTTCTTTGAGTGAACGCTGTTGTCCTTTGTTGTCTGTATTCAAAAAAGCATTCTTTTGTTTTGCCAAAGTGATAGATGTTACGTGATCATAATTGATAGTAGAATATTTTTCTCCACATTGTTTAATTTGAACCGTATCTAATTTTCTATTTAATTCTGTTAGTATTTTTCTATAATTGGTATACGCCTTACATTTTGCTCTTGTTAGTGCTGATGAGGTTGTAGGTGTAATCAAATAGTCCTGGAAGTAATCCTCGGCCAAAGCATAAAACATTGTTTTGTATTTACTTTTTTCACGTGGAATCCACTTTGCAACCAAGGATGGTAGGTCGGAATTTCTATCTTTTCTAAGTTGTTCGTTCATCATTGTAATCATGAAATTTGGATCAACTTTAATTGCCTGCCAATCATATTCAGACCACAATATTTTCAAATCGCGCCAAGATCCATATTGATGTTTTGTTTGATTTTTTTTTTTAGGAATTTCATGTACAAAATAATAAATAATTTTTTTTGCTGATTCAATATTAATACGCGCAACTTGATAAATGAAATCAAAACTGATTCTACGCTCGCCTTTTCCGTGAATCATATCTCGTGTAAACATAATCACCTTATAAAGAATATTTGTCATAGTTTCATCATTTTTATAATAAGTAAGCAAATCATACATGGTTGATGCCAAATGCTGAGATTCTTCTTTGCTACATCTATTTATTTGATAATACAATTGTACTATGTTGTCTTTTTTAGATTCTGACCATGAAAATTCTTGATGATTATTTTCTCCTAATTGTTTAGGATTTAAACCATTATGCTGATCAATTGCGTGTGTAAAAGACGTCATTAGATAATAAATATAAAGCATCTTTAAATCCTTTCAAATTTATTTATAAACAACAATAGTTGATTTGTCTTTTTTGTGTGTCTGATTATTTTTGAATCTCACTCGTTTTGTTGTATTTTTTAATGATTCTTTGTCTGTCTCATAAAATAATAGAAATATTGAATTCAAATCTTCAAACATAGTAATCGACTTGTTAAATTCAATGTCATCAATTGTATGTAAACAGTCAATATAATCATATATATAATCTTCTTTCAAACTCCGAGGCACATCATCTGGTTCAATATCAATATTATGTTTCAATACGGATATTAATTTGTAGGGTACCTTTTCGGATTTTCTATAATCATTTATTGTATTTTTTAGTTCATCTTTTGAAAACTGATTTTTCGTTTGTAAATGAATTACCTTCTCTTTCATTTTATCCAGGCATTTATTTTTATTTACATACAAAACGTAGACGTGGATATAGCTTATATTATCTTTATAAAGTACATTATAATCTTTTTCTTTTTCTGAAAATTCTTGAATCCATTTATCGTCCATTACAATAAAAAAAATAAAGACTTTTTATTATATAATTAAACTAATCCGAATATGAATCATAGTCTTCATTTTCAGCATCAATAGTATCTTCTTCGTCTTCTGGATATTCCTCTAGATATTTCAAAAATCTACGATGTTCTTGCCACATAATAGAATCATCTCCATACATTTCGTAATCATCAAATAGTTGATTTTCGTGTCTTTCGTATAATCTACTTATTGCTTCTTGGTTTCTAATTTCACACTCTTCTTCTTCTTCTTTTATGTTTGTTTGTATACATTTTTCTCTATATTCTTCCATAGTATATTTATTACCATTTTTGGTAATAGATGTTTTATTAGTCTGTTTATCATATCGAAATTCTGTCCAACCTAACAACGTAATTTTATTATTGTATTCTTCTTTTACCTGCATACATTTGTTTAAATATTCTGATACTTTGGGTTTATCTGTATCATCTGAAACTATTTTTTCAGGAACTATTGTTTTATTATCTAAAGAAGGAAACATTTTTGCGTTGTCTAATTCTTTGACTATACTTTGCCTATTTGGTTTAGATGGAGGTAACTGTTTTTCTATTTTATATCTGTTTTTATTTGAACTATTATAATCATTTCTTTTTTCTCGAGTATTTGATTTCGATCTGAAAGTATTATTTTCAGTCATGAGAGAACTGAAACGATTGTTATCTGCTTTAAATGACGACATCTTTGTAGAGCTTATTGCTTTCTTAGAGTATTCTAATTATACTAATATAATTACAGTATATACTTATTTCAATTTTTTTTATAAATACTTATAATAGTTATAATTAATATTTAAAGATATATTATATATTAATATGTTTCCTTACAGCAAAGCTTTTATTAAATAACTAACGTAGAAAATTATGGTTCATATAAATCGTATAGGAAACAGCACATTAAATAAAAAATTGAAATATTATATTCGTATTTATAATATATATAGTATGACAAATAGAAATCTTCAAGACAATCCAAGCTTGTGTATCCCAAAGGTAGAACAAAGTATTCGCGAAAAGGATATTCGAGATGTATTTAATAAGTTAAATTTTGGAGTGATTGATCGAATTGATATTGTTTCATGGAAGAAAACCATGAATACAAATCATAAATTTGCTCGTATATTTATTCATTTCAAGGGGTGGAATGAATCATCAATTGATGTACGAAATGACTTACTTAGTGGGTCTACATATAATATTGTATATAATTTTCCATGGTATTGGAAAATAGTGGCCTCTCGTCTTCCGAAGCCAAACTATTAGCATTTAATTGTGGTTATGTGAATAGTTTTTTTTATATGTTGTAAATATAGTTGTTTATGGATTATATTTACAATTCTCAATCTATTCAAATTATTCAAAACAAGGACAATTACGTAATTAAATCTACTTATAATAACTTTTTTAAGGAAATAATGAATACGTTAAACGTGCAGCTTGATGATAACGCAATTTCCACCGAAATTAGTGTAAAACTTGACTCTATAATGTCGTTATCCGATTATTTAAATAATAAACCAGATAAATTGCTTGAAATATTTGACGTAACCTTTATTATTCAGGATGTAATTAGTCAAATTAAATATTTAGAAGCCAATAATAAAACTATTTCTTATTTTTCAATTGATGATTTCTTCATTTTAAATAATAATTCATGTTTATTCATTGGAGTAGATAAAATTTATACTTTTAACGATAGAGGTAATTTCAAAATCCAGGAAATTATTACAAAAAAAAATAATTTATTTTTGCCACCTGATATTGTAACTATTAAAAAAATACCCAGCAATATAAACTATAAAGCATGTTATTATAGTTTCGGATTGCTATTATTAAAAACATTTATAAATGTGGACGATATAAAGAATGAAAAGGATTTTCTTATAAAATCTAAATCCATTCATGGACTTCCTTGTTATTGGTTTATTAAAAACTTACTTGAAAAAAATCACAGCGATAGACATATTTTGTATATTTAATTATCTAATCTTAGTGTATAATGTCCATTGCTACATTAAAACGTAAAACTCAATCTACCTATAAAGTAAATTCTGGAACAAATTCTGGAAATGTTTTTGTTATAAGTATGAGAGGAATTAATGATTGTGGTCAAGTATTAACAACTCCCAGCGCAGGTTTTAGTTTAAATGGGTCTCAACGCAATAGAAGTTATATTGGCAAAGGATATTCCTTTTCAAATCGTCCAGGAAAAGCTGGCAATTACTGTTGTGCTGATACATCACATACTGTAAAACCCAGTGTAAAATCTAACAGAGCAGTTATTAATAACCGCCGTCAATGGAAAAAAACTCCTTTTACTGATGCTGAATTAGGTGGAAATGCTGCTGCCCGTGGTAAACTTCAAAAAATATATAATAATTGGGTACAAGTAGGTATTAATGGTGGAATATTAGGATCCAGTTCCAATGTTGCTAACTCCTATGATCATTTCTATGAAAAGAAAAATCAAGTTGTTTATTGTAATACTGATAAATGCGCAACTCAAGATATTGTAACCTGTAATACTTCCTGTAAAAAAAATCATCCCTATACCAAATATACCAAAAATATTATTCCAAGTAGCAAATACAATGTCATCCACAAAGTTAAACGTGCTGGTCCTATGGGAGGTTACAGTAAACCATTTCCTTATACAAGTCCTCTTGACGGTTGTAAACCAATTTATACACAAGCGAATCATCCTAATGTATTGAATAGCTATTATAAAGACAGAAACACAGTTCATTCCTCATGTCCTTCTGGTGCTCAAGGATCTAATAATTCTTCTGGTACAGCATGTGTGCCATCTCGATAGATTATTATTTTTTAAAATTGATTTAAAAATAATAATTAAATTAAATTATAACTTTACTATGGCAACCTTCAACAGACCCGATTATGCAATTCTAAAAATTTACATCAAAGATGAAAACTTTAAAAATTTTTATAAATCAAAAATTGATAAACATAACGAAAAAATTAAGAATAGTCCTTATCCTGATTCTGGTTTTGATTTGTTTACTCCCACATATCATGAAATTAAAGGTCGTAACTCGGTATCTTCAATTGGATATTCAAGCATCAAGATTGATATGAACGTTAAATGTTCTATGAAAATGAATACTATGAACAATATTATTCGCCCTGTTGGGTTTTATTTGTATCCGCGATCCAGTGTTAGTAAAACGCCTTTGCGTCTTGCAAACAGTGTTGGTATTATTGATAGTGGCTACAGAGGATCAATTATGGCCGTATTTGACAATGTTTCCAAAGATTCATATTGTATTGAAAAACATACACGCCTTACACAAATTTGTAGCCCTGATCTTAGACCAATTATTGTTGAACTTGTTGATAAGTTAGATGATCTTGGCTCTACAGAGAGGGGTGAAAATGGGTTTGGTTCAACTGGCATTTAAAAAATTTTGGCACCATTCTATTTATTTTTTTTATATTAGATTCCTTTTTTGAACAACTATTACATATATAAGCTTTCATATTTCGCCTTACACAACAACAATATGTTGTAAAATCATATGTATTGCCTGTTATTGAATCGCAGCATATACAATGTTGCAACCATCCATAATATGGTAAATCCTCTGACCTTACGTATATATATATAATGTACTCATTATTCATTATATATAATATTAGTTATTATAATTAAAAAATCTACAAAAGTGGTCTCCATCCATCCTCAGAAACCAAACTTTTTCTCATTGTAAAACCTTCGTCAATACATTTTGAAACGAATTCGCCATCAATATTTTTCAACCAATTTCTTCTTAGTGGAATATCAGTCCCCATACAATTGGCAGAAAATTCTAATTTCGTTAATTCAACCAGTAAATCATATATGCCATCTTTTCCATTTTCCATTTTAAAATTACTTATTGATAATGAAGTGTCAATCTTCTGTAAATAATTATTTACTTTTTCGTCGTCTGGCATATCTTCTAAATCTAAGTATATTTTTATATTTTCTTTTAGTTTGTCATTATCATTATCTGATAATTGTAGTGCTCTTTCGATGCGCATTTGTTCATCTACATCTTTTTCGCTTTTATATTTCTTTTTCACAATTTTATTGGCAATTGTTTCGACCACTGAATCTTCTAATTCATCGCGTGCATTTATGTGTGTATACCCGATTGAACGATAATAATTAATTACATAAGACAGTGCGCTTAATTTCATTTGCTCAAAGCCAGAATTTATTCCATATATTTCTATAATATTCAGTAAAATTTTTCCTACTTTTATTTTTTTATGTGGTTCAAGTTCCTCATTTAAATTATAAACTGGATCAGTCCACAGTGAATCTGAAGATACTGGTACAGTTGTTCTTACTCCAGATGTATTTCCGCAGATAGAATCAATATACAATGTGCTATACTCTTCGTGATTACTTTCATATAACGGTAAATCAATACACATTGAAAACCCTATTAATCTATTTTTACCAGTTCTTCTTGATTCAGATGCTTCTTCTATGATACTTAGTGTAAATAGTACATCAATATCTGTTTGTGTTTTTTCTTTGTTAAAAAAGCTACTATTTAATTCGCCTCTACAAAACATATTTTGAGATTTTCTTATTCCAGCAGTTATATAATTCCATGTCGTTTGTGAAATTTTTCCCACAGCATCTTCATCTGTGTATGAATATGGATTTTTATATATACACACACATAGTTTTGCTCCTGTTAACTCCTCGTCGGATGTAATAATATTGCCTTGGTAATCAAGAATTAATCTATGTGAACATTCTCTCTGAATATCATAATCATCGAATAAATTCATTTCGCTTGAAACCGTTGTCATTAATATATTATTTTATAATATTATTACAATAATGAACAAAAAAGGAGAAAGTATTTATTCTGAGTTAGAGTTTTCGAACATAGACAATGTTTATCTGAATATTAATGAAAAAAATAATGAAAATGAAGATAATATGGAATCATCTTCTAATCATGATTCAGATAATTTGTTTCTAAAATTTCGATGTTTCATTCAGTGGCGTAATTATGTTAGATCAATTAAGAGTCATCCAAGTAAATATATTGAAGTTGAAAAAAAAAACTCTATTTCTGACTATATTAATTCCAGTTTGAGTAGTCATGAAGATACATCTTCAGGTGATTTGGATAGTATTGATTCAGACATGTCTCCAGAAGAGATTGAAATGCAGTTTTTGGAATTATCTAAACACAATGAACATATTACAAATGGGACTAAATCTATTATTGAGCTGAATGAGTTAAATAAGAAATATAAAAAGATGAACTTTAACGCGGTTGAAAAACAAATTAACAAATATTATTTAGAAGAAAATCATAAATTTTCTGCCGCACTGGATATTCTTGCCAGTTATTTAAAGGGTCAAAAAATTATTTACATGGAATCCAAATATTGGGCCGAAACACAACTAAATAAACTTATGATGCCAGCCATTATATTAAGTGCAACAGCAACTATTTTAGCTGACAATATAATCCATACATATGATAATGGAGGATTAATTGTTGCAATTATTAATGGACTTATTGGTGTATTATTAGCCGTTGTTAATTATTTCAAATTAGATGCCCAATCAGAAGGGTTTAAAACATCATCGCATCAATATGATAAATTACAATCCAGTGTCGAGTTTACCTCAGGATCTATATTGCTATTTAAAAATATTAATACACATGAATGTGATGATTGTGAGAAAAAATTAGTTATTGAAGATATTGAAAAGGAGGTTGTTGCAAAACTAAGTGATGTGGAGAAAAAAATAGCAGAGATTAAAGAAACAAATCAATTTGTTATTCCTCGCAATATTCGTTATTTATATCCTGTAATTTATAATACTAATGTATTTTCTATTATCAAAAAAATAGAAGATCATCGTAAAAAATCCATTACTATGTTGAAAAACATTAAAAATGAAATACGTTATGTTAATTTAACACAAAAGCAACAACATGCTTTGGGTAAACATGCGTCTCGTGAAAGTAAATATCAAATCATGAAGCTATTTGACAGTAAAAGAAAAATACAAAATGAAATCTTATTATTAAAATCAGCGTTTTCTATGATTGATCAAATGTTCAGAAGAGAAATTGATAATGGAGAGAAAATTAAACAACAGAATTGGTTGGCACGTATGTATAATCCTTATCGCCTGGTCGATCATAAAACGTATGTTGATAGCAAAAAGAAATGGCAAAATCAATTATTACAACATTTTGGATTAGGACCCAAGTATTTAATTGATCCTGAAAAGATTAATCCTTTCTTGGATAATTTAATCGATCCCTTTAAAGAGAAATCTAACGAACCTTCTCAAAAAATGCATTTGGAAACACTATGGTTTCAGGCAGGTGAACAAGAATGGCTTGACGAACGACAACGTGATGATTATATTGAAAGAGAGATCAAAAAAGAAGAAATGATAAATGATATTGAAACAGGACGTATGTCTAAAAAAAGAACATTATATGACAGATTTAGAAGCAAAAAAGTTTAATAGTTTAATAATTAAATAATTTGAATCATAATATTTAAATTATTTAAAAAAAATTACTTATTTGTGATAAATGTATTATTTTTTTTTTGAAATCAGTAAGTAATACAAATATTGAAAAGGATATTAATATACCGCCTTTTATTTCTGATAATTTCGAATGGTTATATCCCCATAATCCATCTAAAGGGAATGGTATTTTGTATACTGTCGACCTTAACAGCCACGCAAGTATCATTATTAATGATGAATGTAAAAACAACTCTAATACTATTTTATATGTTGGTGTATTATCATACACTTCCTTATCGTATTCATAAAATATATTATTTAAAATATTCGATATACATACACCTCCAATAAAATATAGTATACCTATCATGCTAAGATCAACTAATCTTAGAACAAAACGACGATATTGATATGGCTTATTGTCAAAAATAATCATAATAATATAATATAACTTTAAAATTATTACATTACTTAAAAAATATTCAGTAAAAAATACTTTACTTAATTTATTACATATTAAATATACAACTTACGCTTCTCCTCTTGTACCTTACAAATATATCCCTCTAAACTCTGGGTATCTTTTTCTACGCTTGCCATTTTGAAGTGATATATGTCTACTTCGTTTGTTTGTCCTACTCTATGGCACCTGGCTACTGCTTGATCTTCTATACTTGGATTCCATTGAGGACTTGCAAAGTATATTCTTGTATACTGTTGTAAATTTAAACCTTCGCAGCAGGTATATACTTGTAGTATAAGAATCTCAGGTAAATCTGAGAAGATGTCTGACTTTTTACTGTATGATGTTCGACCATCTATTATCGAGACATTTCTGTTATGTTCCAAGCATCTGGACTTCAAATAATCCATTTCCTTTCTAAAATTACAGAATACCATCTTTTTAACGTCGTTGGGTGAACTTATTAAATGATCTACTACTATATCCAGTTTATCATTAGTTTGAATACAATCCTCGACATATTCAACATCGCTTGTTGTCACATCTGAATTTGTAACTTTCATTAAAGATGGCATTACACATAATTGTTTACATTTCGTATACAATGGTAATTTACACTTGTCTGATAAAGTATATACCCATCTATTTATAGAATTATCATTGAAAATTGTAGGAGCACGGTTCAATCCTATTGCTGTATGTATCGACATTGCAAGTTCCTTTTCTTTAGTGGTCTGATTCCAATCTACCATAATGTCGTGGAATTTTATGTCTGGTAGTACAATGTCTACTTCCTTCTTTGTTCGTTTCAAAAGAAATTCCATACACAATAATGTGATGTCCATGACACTTCGTTTCACACCAAGTACTTTGAACAAGGTAATTATATCTCTGGTTTTATTTTGAATGGGCGTACCTGTTATTAGCCATGTTATTTTTCTTTTTAAACTACCTACCGACTCGTTTATTTTTGTTTTTGGATTTCTAAGATGATGAGCCTCATCAAATACAACACGGTCCCATTCTACTGATTGAATCTCCTCTTTACTTACCAAATGATATGTCGTTAATACAATCGGGCTATTTGAAACATTGGTGGGTCTATTTGAACCATGAAACAACACAGCTTTGTGTCCTGTAAAATAGTAAATCGTATTATACCACTGTTCCAGTAACGTTACTGGTAATACGATTAGTGTATGTAGCTTACAGTTACATAGTATTGTTCCCAACACTTGGATTGTTTTTCCGAGCCCCATTTCATCGGCAAGTATGCCTCCCTTGATGTTTTCATCCTCTTCGCGATCCAGCATCCACGTCACACCCTCCATCTGATACTCCTTTCTCTCTAACTTACCTATTTCCAAAAGATGTTCAAATGGTTTAACGGATTTATTCATTGTTGATTTGTCAACGTAACTGTAATGTTTTTTTGATACATATTCTGAGAAAAACCATGATCAATATTTTTTGATTTTTTTTGTCACGTTTTTTTATGTATAATAAATCATTTTCAAAATAGTGAATATTGTTAAAAAAAATCCCCAACTAATAAATATATAATTCATTATATTGGGAGTTATTTTAATATGTATCGATTCAAGTATTTTAAATGGTAACATCCATGGACCATTCCATTTATTTGTCTTCCATAAATGTCTTTCTATTTTCGTCAATATGCATCCGTTAAAATAAAAATGTAATCCAAAAATTATTATCCATATTACAACGCAAATATAAAATAAAGTATCAACATTCCCAAACAATATGTATAATCCTGTAATGCCTACTATTATCCAGTGAACAAATAATACAAAAAACCCGTTTACTATATTACTTTTATATATATTGTTATACATGAATTTTTCCACGTAAGCAATAATGTTATTTATGTTATTTTTTCTTGTTTCTTTTGAAAACATTAATTAAATTATATTAATATATAAATTATGTTAATATAACTTCAATCGTTTTTTATTTTAATTATAAATATCGTGATATTCGATGATTTTATTTAAATCTGTATTCATTATTACACTTTTTTTATCCTTGAGTATTTTATTATTTTTCTCTTTTTTTTCCTTTTTATTTTTATTATATTTGAAATAATAAATCATTAAAATTGTTGATTCAAAACCACTCATAATAAAACTCTATTATACAATATTAATTATATTTTATTATCATTTTTATTATCAATTTTAGTTTCTTCTGATTTACTTTTGTTAAATGATTTTAAGCATTCAAATAAACATGTTAACAATGCTCTTTTTGCTTTTTTTTTGTTAATGTTAAGTTTTCCTTTTGAAGCATCAGATATTAATTCCATTGTATTTTCAATAATACCACTATCTATAATTTCCAAACATGTTTGTTTGTTTTCATCGCTCATTTTTGATTCTCTAATTACAGATTGTAAGACCATTTTTCCCAAATCTTTTTGTTTGGGACCTGATAACTCTCTTTCCTCAATAGCTTCCATAACGATTCTTAAAATAGGAACAATATCTGATTTTGAATCTAAATTTAAATTTTCTTTTACCATAATTTCAACAGTTTGAATTACCAAATCTTTTGCAAGATCATCAAAATTATCGTTTACTAATTGTTCTGACTCCATTATATATTCTAAAAATAAAATAATTTTGTTTTTTATTTTATTTTTATATTTTTTATGTTCCGAATAATCGGAATTGAACCGATGACCACCCGATATCATATTTTAACCACTACAGTCGAGCGCTCTACCAACTGAGCTATATTCGGTAAGTATTTTAATTTATACAAAAATACAAAACACCCAATGCAGGACTTGAACCTGCAACCTCGAGATTAGAAGTCTCACGCGCTATCCGATTGCGCCAATTGGGCCCTTTCGCTCCGTATAGGGGTCGAACCTATGGCCTTGCGATTAACAGTCGCACGCTCTAACCAACTGAGCTAACAGAGCAAAAGTTTAAAGACATTACGGTCTATTTTAAGTCACCATCTGACTTAAAATCATAAGCACCCGTTTTAAAATTTATAAACACAAGCCAAACACCCTCTTTATTTTTTTTTTAAAATTAGAAATTTATAATTATCCCACGCCCACGCCCACACCCATACAGGTTACAGCATGAATTTTTTTCAAAATTCATTAATACGATTAATTTTTAAAAATTGCTGTAATATAACCTTTATTTAACTCAAAACTTGTACACTGCTCAGAGGTTTAATCTTGTTAATCTACGCCACCACCCAACCTACACCCGTGTATTAAGCCCCCCTTCTCCCCTTATCTCGCTTAATACTGTGAGACACCGTTTGATTTTGGGGTACTGTCTCTCCATTTCCTCATTGGGAGTTCTTTAATGGCATCCTCCCTTTCCATAAAAATAGGTCTCACTGGGAATTGAACCCAGATTGCGGGAATCAAAACCCCGAGTGATGACCATTACACTATGAGACCAACTTGGAGCAGCTGGGCATCGATCCCAGTACCTCTCGCATGCAAAGCGAGCGCTCTACCATTTGAGCTACAGCCCCCTAACTGCGACAGCTGCAGGATTCGAACCTGCGCGCCTATGAGGCAATGCCTTAGCAGGGCACCGCGTTAACCACTCCGCCAAGCTGCCTTATGTCGCCAATCGGGATTGAACCGATGACCTCAAGATCTTCAGTCTTGCGCTCTCCCAACTGAGCTATAGCAACAATAAATAATGCTATTTGTTTGTTTGTTTTTATTAATTTGAAAAAATATTTGGAGCAGCTGGGCATCGATCCCAGTACCTCATGCATGCTAAGCATGCGCTCTACCATTTGAGCTACAGCCCCTAAATTGCATCCAGTGGGGTTCGAACCCACGCAGCATACGCTACCAGGTCTTAAGTCTGGCTCCTTAGACCACTCGGACATAGATGCTTTTTTTATTTTGCTGGATTGTAGGGATATTATAATTATACTACTTGCTGTAACAATCCATTATGATGTTCAGATGCGGGCTCGAACCGCAGACCTTCGGCTCATAAGACCGATGCTCTAACCAACTGAGCTATAAGAACACATTCCCCTTCACATAATACATTAGTACAGTGTCTTTAAATATGTTTCAAAATATCTTGTGATAGTTATTGAATAAATCCATTATAGCTAAAATATTCACAGAACTTTAATTTGTAATTTAAACACAATTAAATTAAAAATTGAATAAAAAATTTAATACTTAAATTCATTATTAAAAGAACATGAACATGATTTCCAATCAGCAAGCAAAAACTATAGCCATTGATAATATTCAATCGTTTCATAATAATAGCGATAATCCATCATCTATTATACGTAATATTGTTAAGCCAACTATTTCTGAATCTATGAAATTAGTCGTTTGTCTTCATTTAATAATTATGTTTAAAGATATCCAATATTTACGTGATTATTTAGAAAATATTTACGACTTACATGGATCGGTTTTATGTGAATTTATGATTAATCATTCCATACAACACGAGAAGATTTTTGTTTCCAGTGAACAATGTGTTTCTCCTAATTCCATCAATGCATTAACATGTTGTCTACTTTGGAATAATGATTCACAAGTTATTCGTTTACTCATTCAATATGGAGCAGATATTAATACAACAAATGAAGTAGGACTTTACTCTGTTGAAATAAGTGAACAATATCCTTATTACAATCATTTAAGAATGTTTATTTATCATACGGACTCTGATATTATTTACGGAAAACGTATACATAATGAATTTATTGATTCTTATAACGAAATAAATATGATTGCAGGAGAAATTCCACCACCTATTAATTGGCAACGGCCTTCTGAAAATTAATTATTTTCCAAATAATATATATAATAATGAAACGAATTTCGAATATGTTTAAATCAAAAGCAACAAAAGAAAGAGAAAAACGGGAAGAGGAAGAAGCAGAAAATTATAGGCGCGTATCTCGAGAAAATCGTGAATATTGGAAAAAATCACAAGCAGCTTCTGATATAAAAACATTGGAAAAATCAGGCAATTATACACCTGAAAGAATTAATACATATAGAAATCCAGAAAAATGGAGTGATTTGAATGATTTAGCGAGTATGATTCGTAGAAGTGAAGTAGATAGAAAATCAGTTGAAAAAGAAAGACAAACTGAAGCTATATTTAAAAATATACAAAAGCAAAATATAGAACATCAACAAAAAGTAAACGCTTCGAAAACTTATTTACAAAATCTCGGTGAATTAAATACTTATACCGCACGAAACTGGTCCGACAGTGAATTTCTTTATCAAGCTGATATTGCGTTTCGTTTAAGAAAACTTAAAAATAATCTCGATTATAGAGACCAAGCATGGAAGACACAAATGATTCAATCTGCTCCTACTGGTGTATCTGGTACACGAAAAGGTGGAAAAATACGACAAAATAAAAAAAAATCAAGAAAAACCAGAAAAGGTAAACAATCCAGAAAAGGTAAACAATCCAAACATAGAAAAAATAAACGTAAACGTACGCGAAAGTAAAAAAAATATGTTTTATAAACTTATTTTTTTTATAACTATAACTTAATTATTATGAATTCTGGTGTAATCGAATTATTATACAAATATAAACCATTATATTGCTTGTTTTCATTAATCAGTATGGAATTGTACTTTAACGAACATATTTTCTATTCACATATTCATAAAAAATGGATTACTATACACAAAAATAAACTTATTTGGGATCATAGATACGCTGAATTAAAGTATGTATTAAATAATATTACATTATGCTCCATGCAATCAATCAAACCACCGCTGTATATTTATTCACAAAGTACGCTGAATGAATTAATCAGTTCCGAAGCATCAAAATATGAAATATTTACATCTACTATTGTAAACAACGTATATCAAAAAAATAAACATATTACAAAAATTAAAGTTATGCATTGTAAAAACACAAGAAATGATTCAAAAGACGATTTACCATTATTTTCAATACAATCTATAAATTCTCACAGAGAGAATCAAACCATATATAAAATGATAAACTCAGAAGAGGTTACTAATATTGCCGATTTTATTATTGATTATGATATTCATACCTACTCTATAGGATTCACTGATTGGCGCGATTTATATAGATCAGGATATTCTCTTTCTGATTCAAACTTCATAATGAATGATAAAAAGACGCGATTGATGTTAGATCATATCAATGTTTATAGTATATTCGCTATTGTAACAGATGACAATAATCTATATTCGGTCGATTTAATACATCATCGCACTAACTGCATTTAAATGAGTTCGATAAAAATAATGAAGCAATTATACCTAATAATAGTCCAAAATGATATTTTGTGGTCATTGTTCTATAAATATTCAACCATAACTTTTTTTGCTGCACTGTTTCCAAATGCAATATCATATAATCTGATTTTGGCGATAAGATATAATAAAAATACTGCGTTGCCAAAGATAACGATCCAACCATGAATAACATTGATGTTCGACCCAATTTATTGTGTAAAACATAATAGTTGTATAAAATCAGTATCAAGGATAAAATGAATCCCAAAGCCAAACCCTTGAAATAAATATTTCGGCGCTCATTTACTATTTTATAGTAACGTATTTGTTGATGTTCTAATAACTGTTGGACATATGGTGATATTAATTCGTCTTTATCTATACCTATGTGTATATATATAGTCGCTGTTAAAAACACTAAAAAAATGCCTGCATTTAATTTACAAATCATAATATTGTATTATATAATGAATATTATAATTTATTTTTGATATTACTGTTATTATTATTATTATTATTATTATTATTATTATGAATTGTTGTTGGATTCGATTATATCTCGTACATCGCTCGCTAAATAATAGCCAAATAAATTCATAGTAGTTAAAAGATTTTCTTCCATTCTCTGTAGTTCATTCATTACATTAATATTTTCTTCGAATAAATCAGGAATTTTAGATGCTTTTAATAATGGCAAAATGTTTGCAACTATATTAAAATTATCATCAGGCATTAATGATAAATTACGCAGTACAACATCTCTCATTTCACTATTACTCATAGTTTTGTTTTCCTTTTTCTTTCTTAATTCTGTTCTACATATTGGACACGTGTTTCTATTATTCATTTCGCGTAACAAACATTCAGAACAGAATTGATGTTTACATTTTGTTATAATAACATTTCTGGTGTTGTCTATCGGTTCCATACATATTGGACAATCTACTACATGGGATGTTACAGCTTTTGGTATTATATTACGATTACGTTGTCTTACATTTCTATTTACTCGAAAACTTGTCATTGAATTTATCATGTCCATTTTATTATACTTGTATTAATTTATATTTTATTAATTTATATTTTCCTATATTCTAAAATATAAATCCATCCTATTTATTCTATATTCAAAATAGTTGATTTCATTGTTTATTAGAGAGATTTAAAAGGTTAATTCTAAAGGTATGTTCACTAAGCAATCTTCACAATCTTCGTTGTCATCTTCGTTGATTGTATAAAGAGAACAATTATGTTTATATTTCCATTTATCATGTATACATGGATTTATATCCTCTATATTATTTATCAATGAATCCATTTTTTCAGCAAACTGTAAATCGTACTCATATGTTTCTTGTAATATTCTTATTGAACGTCTCATATCCAGTAATTCTATTTGTAATTGATTAAATTCACATGGACTTCTTATTAAAAATATCACACCTGCCATCTCGTAATAATGATGAGGTGTACATTCTATAAATTTTTTTATTTCGTTGGTGACAATCAAAACTATATTTAATATAAAATCGTATGTACGTGTTTTATTTTGTTCATATAACTGTCTAATTAACCATCTCAATGGTGATGGTCTATCTACATATATTCTATCTTGTTCTACAAATAATTTATCACCATGCTTTATTGTATTTATTTTTTTCATATTAAACAGCATTTGATGTAAATTATACAGACCTTCTGTATCCATGTATTGAACTATAATATATTGATATTTTTTTTTTACCAATTAAAAATATTCAAATATTTCAATACATGACTTGATGTAAAAAAGTACGCCGCCCCTAATTAAAATTGATCCCTCTTTTTTACATAGTGTCCTTTTAAACTTAGAAAACGAACACACACAGATGTCAAAATCTCTATCGAAGAACACAGTAAGGTGTCTCTACTGCGGGTCTAACAGACACAAGATCAACAACTGTTCCAAAGATCGTACTCAGATCCATATGGTTTGTCAAAATATACATGACGGAACATTAACCAAACAACAACTTACATATACCCTTTATTCAGTCTCTCGGTTGAACTTGTACAGGATTATTCACTTCTTAAGATGGTCGCGTGATCTGCCTGCTGAAGTTATCCCTGTTCGTGTCAGACACGATTCAACACAAAGTGTCCTCAAGAAGACAATTTCCAATGTACATCGATATTACCGTTCCAAGTATTTGGAAAAATGTCAGGATAATTGCCCTGTTTGTTTGGAACAGTTTTCCAAAACCATGCCAGCCATTACTACACCATGCAATCACAATTTCTGTTTGTCGTGTTACACCAGAACGGTTGCGTCCAGTGGACATCGTGCGTCGTGTCCTATGTGTAGAGGTGCTCTGGTGTAAGTGTGGGAAAAAAGTCGAGACATGGAAAAAAAATTGATCCATGTTTATTGAACGTACGGTTTGACGACCTAACATGGTCATAACACGGATTCCCGAGTGGTCAAAGGGGACAGACTTAAGATCTGTTGCATTAGCTTCGTGGGTTCGAATCCCGCTCCGTGTACGGGACATAATATAGTTCGCCTCCTCGTGGTGTGTCCTGGTTAATACTAAATGAACTATTCCCTTTTAGCACAGCAAGATGCTAATTGTCGTCGGTCTAAAACTCTAATTTAACTTGTACATGATTATGTGACCTGGATAAGTCATTAAACTGTCCCGAATCCTGCTTAAAAATCCAAGCAGGGGGTATGTAAAACCTTAATCGGTCGTATATACTTATGTAGCCTTCCCATACCACGGTTATCGTATTAGATAATATCCCAAACGGAGGGACAGGAAAGCTCACATGGCCCAGAAGTATTCCAGAATTCTTTATAACTATGATCTAAGAGAGCCACTTCTTCATTGAGGTGTGATGACTCGGTAGTGTAGAGTTGGGTGAGAGAGGAATATTCACTTCTTGTTTGGTGAAAACTATTTGATAAAAATAGGTAAAACAAGTGCTAACACGATGAAAGCCCAGAGTAAAATCTGGTAAAAGTCGTCCTCGTGGCGATTGGAGACAGCGTATTAAGTTACAAAGTTTCTCGTTGTGTTGGTAGCTATTAATGCTCCATATTGGTGATATGAAGTAGTTATTTAAGGCTTGGCCACCTTAAATAATTATGACAGATTGTCATTGTGGACATAGAAATGGCAAGCTATTATTCGGTTTTAGAATTGTCCCGAATGAAATAATATAGGCACACATAAAGATAATCACAGGGGACGCCCTGTTTTTTTATTCAGATGTAATATCTAATGATTCTATTTCACATGGCTCAGTTAAATCTGGAAATGATATAAACCCTGATATTTTTAATAAATATGTTATCGAACACCCTAAAATGAATTCTATTAAATCAATTGGCATATTGTTATCTATTTCTGGTGTCTCAGTAATTATCTGATATGAAACAAATATAATCGAAATTATATTATGACAATATCCCAACATACCAAATATTACATGCCATATTGAATTTAATCCATCTGTTAATATGTATCGCATTATTATTATTATTACTTTACATATTAATACAATTATTTTAACGGGAATATATTTTTTAAAAAAAATTGATATAGAATTACATTCAATTATCTTTATTAAATAATAGTATTTACTATGAGTGAATTATATGATCAAATGACTGATGATGAAAATGACACAATTAAAAATTTGTGTGTAGTATGTGGTGTAGATATGGGACCCGATAATCCCAGACAATTATGCAGAAAAACATACTGTGAAAACGAAGAAACCGTTAAATTATGTGAAAATATGGACTGTTATAGATTTCCACCTGATTGGGATTTTGAAGAAGATACAGAAGAGACTTATCAAGAGGATCAGTGGAAAAAGTGTTGTCTATGTGATGGATATTTTAATGATGATGGAATGGGAGATATTTTATTCGTACAAGAAGAGCCAAATAATCAACAAGCAGAATGTAGTCTTTGTGGAAAAAGTGATGATGTAGTTCAGATGAAAGGATGTGGGCAATATTTATGTGGTAATGCTTGTGACGATGATGATTCTGATTAATTTGAATATAGCAAGCATTCATGTATGTATATGCCACGTTTTTTTTTCAAAATTTCCAATTAAAAATTGAAATAAGTTTTTATATAAGTTTGGGTTTCACATATAACAGTATCTATTACTAACAAGATTTCAAAATGCCGTGTAGCCATTGTAATGGGATGGGCCACAATGTGAGAACATGTCCATCAATAGCACAATACCGACGACGTATTAGAGATCAGGCTTTTGCACCTCAAACACCACCTGATAGTCCTCCTAATGTGATCAGGGCGACACCAAGACAACTATCTGAAGAACGAATGCGTGGCTTATTACGTCAGGGATTACCAATGCCTGAACCAGGTCGCGTTCAACACGAGTCTGTTTCAAGAATTGTTCCCTCTGGTCCGTTAAGGATGAGACAACAATTACCATATCCAGGATTCAACGAGGAAAGAATACGTTTACAGCAAGAAAGTAGGAGAGCAGACTTGATCATAGAAAATCGCATGACTGCGGACAATACAATTGATCATTCGTTAAACCAAATTATAAGCTGGGGGCGTCGATTAACACGCGAAATCGAGAATCGCAGAGAACTCAATGTTGTAGAAACTCAGCGGCATATTAAACTCAAGATGATTGACAACATGGATGATCACTTTAATACTGAGAATTGTCCTGTTTGTCTTGATTCATATAGCGGTTCTAAGAAAAACTGTGTGGCTATAGAATGTAGACACATTGTATGTAGCGGTTGTATGATAGAAATAATAAAAAGAAAAAAATACGACTGTCCCTGTTGTCGCGCCCCATTTCAAGAATTGAGAGTTCTACCTGGAATTAACCCTGAAACATTTAATTCGCTATCAGATATTGTATAAAATTTATAACCTTTAATATATTAATTAACTTCCCTTTTTTATTCTAAGATTTATATTTCGTATAGTAGAGAGATAAGTAGTAGAATTTGGATTGTATACCATTGAATCTAACGGATCTATCTCAACGGACCCTATAGCAAGCATTCATGTCAAAATTGGCACCCCACCCTTTAAGCCCTTTAATAGATATCCAGAAATGAGTGGGATTTTGAGTTATCGGTTATCATACTATTGTACCATAAGTATTCGAATAAAAATAAATATAAATAAAAAATTGAGCATAGTTTTATTCAGTATTTGTGTAAAAGACAGAAGATAAAACAAGATGGTAATATTGATCGTTGCCTTAGTGATAGTAGTAATATTATTTGTATCCTTAGTATATGAAGAAAGAACCCGTCATCAATAAAATAACCCCAAAAATGGCCAAAAAAAATTGAATTAGGTTTTATTTTTACAACATTCGGTATTAAAATAATTAAGTAAGTATTAAGAATAAGAATGACGGTTGTTGCAGAAACTTTATTGCTTGTAGGTTTCTTTATATTGGTAATGGTAAGAGAACTATATAGAATGTCTAATGACGATTAAAATAGTGTGGCAGATATAAAAATAAAAAATATACTGTACAAAATGTATATTTTTTATTGAATTAATAAAATATGTTGCTTTAAATACATGTCGGATATTTGCCTGCCAATGTAGATAAATATCGTCATTCCGTATTTAATAAATTCGATTACAAAATTAATTGCCTTTATTTCCTTTGAAAGGAATTTGTTGGCTCTTCGTACCCGTACGTCATGGTTTTATTCTTTTCCTCTCTCCATATTCTTTCTGCAAACGGTTGTCAACAATTCTATCGTTGTTCTTTGTGTCTGTATATTCAGAATTTTTTATATTTGAAACGTCCGAAAAAAAATCACCCTCTGTGGCCTTGCGAGAGACAGGTGGAGTGTATTTTTCTAACATTTTTGTAATGGACTCTTTGGTCAATTCTTCCCTCATATACATCATACATATACTATATCATCTAAATCATTTACTTTTGACTATGTATCGGATCATCATACGACATAAAAGGAACATCATAATTAGATATCCTCTTGTTTGTAGTTTGAAATTTAATGTCTATCTTATCAAAAATAGGAACAAGATATGTTTCCATCTTCATACATATTCGCTCAGGCATCACAAGAGTAGGCATCTGTAGCTTCATTATCTTAAACATCTTACACGATATTTTACTTTAGGTTATTGGAATACTTATTGTCAAAAAATAGAATTCAATTTTAAATTCACATATAGTGCCTTTTTTTAAGTTCCTTTTTATTCCCAAATAACTTGGATCGGAGTTTCCCATTCCGAAAATGCTAACGCTTTGCTTGTAGGTCTTTCTAAATTCATCAAAGTTTTTAGAGCCTCCGTGCGTCTGTCTAATGGAAACATGTTCTTGGGTAACTTTCTTGAATAAAATTTCCAAGCCCATTCAAATTTCAATGCTTCACTCCAAGTAGGAAATCCCTCAATGTGGCAAACACGTCGCCATTCTTCACCTTTCAGTACTTTCCTGCTCGTAGCTACAGCTCCACCTTTTATTTCTTTGTTATGTTGTCTGAGTCTCCTATTTAAATCAACCGTTGCTCCTACATAGGTTGCATGACTTGTACTCTCCAATAAATACACATAAAATGACATATTATATATTACAAGGATTTTTATACAAGAATTGTACTTTATAAGAATATCAACTCTTACTCTCCTTTCTTAAAAGAGTCAGCACAACAAATCATAGAGAGATAAGTATACCATTCAATCTAACTTGTATACCATTCAATCTAACAATTTTATTATGAAACCTAATAGCAAGCATTCATGGGTTGAAATGTCACCATTGGCTTTAAGTATTTTAATAGATATCCAGAAATGAGTCGGATTTTCATTTATCGGTTACTATAAATAAGTATTCCAAATACACATAAATAGTGTGCGCTTATATACTACAATATGCCACATGTTTTAGCTCTATTTATCGTAGTATTTGTCATTGTCACCGCAGTCGTTGCAGTGTATATATGTTGCAACTGTATCCTCGACTAATCCTATTTCTCTCTATACTTTCTATTCAACACTTTCTAAAAAAATATCTATATAACATCCATATTAACTATACACTATCATCTAACTCTTACAAAAAAACATTCAAACCAAAATTATAGAGAGATAAGTATATCAACTAATACATAATATACTTATCCAGAAATGAGTAGGGAAACTATTTATCGGTAGCAATAAGTTTTCCATGAATACCCTATATTTGGGCAGTAATCTCTGTGTGCATTCGTAACATAGTTTTATGTGCGAATTTCTAACATAGATTTATGTGTGAATTTCTAACATAGATTTAGGTATGCATTAAGTATTCTATCTTATAAATTATATATTTAATCATTTTGTTAGAGCAAAAAAAATATATTTATTTATTTTAAAAATTTACTACAAAACTAAACTAAAACTAAAACTAAACTATTCAAAACCATCCTTAATTATCTTATTGTTCTCCTTATCATAAAAACCCAATTCATTTTGACTTTCCATATCGTAAACCGTATTCTCATTATCTATTAGATAATCCCTACCATCAATACTTAGTTTCTTTACTTCTGTCTCATCCAAATCAGAATCCAAATCAGAATCCACTTTCTCTTCACTCAATTCATCCAAATCCACCTTCTCTTCACACAAAACACTCCCTGACAAATCCGCTATCATATTCGCAATCAAATCATCCCCCGCTACTGTCTCTCGACCCTGCTTCTCCTTACGAGGTCTACCTCTCTTCTTTTTGGGGGATTCATCCCCCACGCCCCCTTCTGTTGACGACAATATATCCTTCCTCGGG